>Ga0207655_1000053_pt1 | contig 284129 bp, 244 predicted proteins | sample KBSM44metaG_FD_184398 | JGI IMG/M metagenome (GOLD analysis project Ga0207655, IMG submission 184398) | Miscanthus rhizosphere microbial communities from Kellogg Biological Station, Michigan, USA - KBS M4-4 metaG (SPAdes) (version 2) | ecosystem: Host-associated > Plants > Roots > Rhizosphere... | reverse complement strand
GCGACTAAACGCCGTTTCCTGCCGAACCTGCACTCTCACCGTTTCTGGGTTGAGAGCGAGAAGCGTTTTGTCACCCTGCGTGTATCTGCTAAAGGTATGCGTGTTATTGATAAGAAAGGCATCGATTCAGTCTTGGCTGAAATGCGTGCCCGTGGCGAAAAGTACTAAGTACTTAAAGAGGAAATAAATCATGGCTAAAGGTATTCGTGAGAAAATCAAGCTGGTTTCTTCTGCTGGTACTGGTCACTTCTATACCACCACGAAGAACAAGCGTACTAAACCGGAAAAACTGGAACTGAAAAAATTCGATCCAGTTGTCCGTCAGCACGTTCTCTACAAAGAAGCTAAAATCAAATAATTTTAGTTTTGATGTAGCAAAAAACCTCGCCTCGGCGGGGTTTTTTGTTTTCTATGCGTCCCCATAATAGAGATATCTGAATTCCTGCCGGAGACGCTATGCCTGAATTACCTGAAGTTGAAACCAGCCGCCGGGGGATTGAACCCCATCTGGTCGGTGCGACCATCCAGTATGCGGTGATTCGCAACGGTCGCTTGCGTTGGCCTGTCTCCGATGAAATCTACCGTCTCAGCGATAAACCCGTCCTGAGCGTCCAGCGACGCGCTAAATACCTGCTGCTTGAACTTCCTGACGGCTGGATAATCATCCATCTTGGTATGTCGGGTAGTCTGCGTATCCTGTCGGGAGAACTACCGGCAGAAAAGCATGACCACGTCGACCTGGTGATGAGTAATGGTAAAGTCCTGCGTTACACCGACCCACGTCGCTTTGGTGCGTGGCTATGGGCGGTATCGCTGGAAGGGCATCATGTCCTCGCTCATCTCGGCCCTGAGCCGCTGAGCGATGAATTTGACGCCGATTATCTCCTGGCAAAGTGTGCGAAGAAGAAGACGGCGATAAAACCCTGGCTGATGGATAACAAGCTGGTGGTGGGTGTCGGCAATATCTATGCGAGTGAATCGCTGTTTGCGGCGCGGATCCATCCGGATCGGCTTGCGTCATCATTATCGAAAGACGAGTGCGAGCGATTGGTCGATGCGATAAAAGTGGTGCTGAAACGTTCAATAGAGCAGGGTGGAACGACACTCAAAGACTTCCTGCAAAGCGACGGGAAGCCGGGATACTTCGCGCAGGAATTGCAGGTCTATGGGCGTAAGGGGGAAGCATGTCGTCTCTGTGGAACGCCAATCATCGCCAGCAAACATGCGCAGCGGGCAACGTTCTATTGTCGACAGTGCCAGAAGTAGGCCTATAGATTAGCCCGGCCAAGCGCAGCGCCGCCGGGAAAGGTACGAAGCCTACGCTAGCTTCTCCATCAGCGCCTGATGCACATTCTGCGGCAGGAAGTGAGTCACATCTCCATTGTGGCGCGCCACTTCTTTCACCAATGACGATGAAATAAACGACCACTCTTTAGACGGCATCAGAAAAACACTCTCCAGTTCCGGCATCAGATGGCGATTCATATGTGCAAGTTGCATTTCATACTCGAAGTCAGCCACGGCACGTAGGCCACGAATCAGGATATTGGCCTGCTGAGTACGGGCAAAATTCGCCATCAGATCGCTAAACCCCATCACTTCTACATTGCCAAGATGCGCCGTTGCTTGCTGGGCCAGCGCGACGCGCTCGCTCAAATCAAACATCGGTTTTTTACTCGGGCTGGCTGCAATGGCGAGGATAACATGGTCAAACATGCAGGCCGCGCGGGTCACGATATCAAGGTGACCGTTGGTGATAGGATCGAATGTGCCTGGATAAATTGCCCGTTTTTGCATAATTGTCCTCAATGCGTTTTCGGCGGCAGATACGGTTCCAGGAGCTGCAATAAACGCTGCAACGCGCCCTGGTTCTGGTACAGAACCTCAACAGCGTGACGGCCGTAGAAACTGCGATAATCCGCGTCGGCTAGCAGGGAGGATACTTCTTTTTCGAGGCTGGCGGCATCGGTCACCGTAATCAGCCCACTCGCCTGTTCCAGACGTGCACAAATATCTTTGAAGTTTAAGGTATGCGGGCCCATCAATACCGGAATGGCGTGGGCTGCAGCTTCCAGTGGGTTATGACCACCGCGCTCAACCAATGAACCACCAACAAACGCCAGATCGGCAATGCCGTACAGCAGCATCAGTTCACCCATCGTGTCGCCAATAACAACCTGTGTTTTAGCGGAAGGTACTTCGCCTGATGAGCGAGTGATATAGCTAAGACCGGCCTGACGCGTGAGGTTGATGGCATCCGGGAAGCGTTCAGGATGGCGAGGTACCAAAATCAGTAATAAATCAGGGTATTGCAGCAACAGCGCTTTATGGGTGGCAATAATAATGCTTTCTTCACCGTCGTGGGTACTGGTAGCTATCCACACTGGGCGATGAGGGGCCCACTGGCTTCGCAATGTAATAGCTTTAGCTGCCAGCTGTGGTGTCACTGAAATATCAAATTTCAGGCTGCCCGTCATGGTGACCTGACTATTTTTGGCACCCAATGCGACAAAGCGTTTACCGTCTTCTTCGTTCTGTGCGGCAATCAGCGTAATACGCTGAAGGAGTGTGCGCACAAAGGAACCGAGTTTGGCGTAACCCGCAGCGGAACGTTCAGAAAGGCGTGCGTTAGCAATCACCAGCGGTATATGACGACGATGCAGGGCGGCAATCAGGTTTGGCCACAGTTCGGTTTCCATAATCAACACTAGCTTAGGGTCAATTTTATTGAGGAAGCGATTCAGGGCATCGGGTAAATCATAGGGCAGATAGACGTGCTGCACATCTTTGCCAAAGGCCGACTGGACGCGCTCAGAACCTGTTGGCGTCATTGTGGTCACAGTAATAGGCAGGTCAGGGTAACGATGACGCAGCGCACGAACTAACGGGATAGCCGCCAACGTTTCACCGACGGACACTGAGTGCAGCATAATCCCGCCGGGTTTCAGCGGCTGGCGATAGAAACCGTAACGTTCACCCCAGCGTTTACGATAGGCTGGCGCTTTACGTCCGCGCACCCAAAGCCGTATCCAGATCAGTGGCTGAATAAGGTAGAGAAGGGCGGTGTAAAGCAATTCAAGCATAATAAATAGCTGAGTTATGAATGTGCTGAGGATTCTATGTATTTACCTGAGGCTTTACCATTACTTTTGCTGTTTTTGGTCTAAATTAACCACGGTAAGGCGGTGAGTCCTGGATATTGTCGCTGTGCCCGCTTTTTACGTGGTCTGTCGCCCAAGACTTCTGTGCATATTTAGCGGGCACAAGCAGGTAAGATTGACCATTATTATATCTTTATTACCATGATATATAAGGTTTAAGTCGTTTTTCGGCACAAAATGCTTCCCGTTCGGATTGCGACAAAAGAAGTGGTACACTATCGCGTCTAAAATAAGTGCTATATCAGTAATCAGGTAGCTGTTGAGCCTGGGGCGGTAGCGTGCTTTTTTTCCAACATTTATCGGACAATCTCAACCAAAGAGTCGCTTGTGGAAAAGCCATTTAGAAAAATTCTGCTCATTAAAATGCGTTTTCATGGGGATATGTTGCTGACCACTCCCGTTATCAGCACGCTCAAACAGCATTATCCTGATGCGGAAATAGATGTCTTGTTATACCAGGACACGATCCCAATTTTGTCCGAGAACCCTGAAATACATGCGTTGTATGGTATCAAAAATAAGAAAGCCCAAGCGGCAGAGAAAATTACCAACTTCGTCAGTTTAATCAAAGAATTGCGTTCAAATCAATACGACCTCGTGATCAACATGGCCGATCAATGGATGGTGGCTGTATTAGTCCGCTTGCTGAATGTCCCGATGAGTATCTCGCAGGACTATCATCACCGCCAGTCGCGCTTCTGGCGCCATAGCTTTACTCATCTCGCGCCGCTTAAAGGGGAAAACGTGGTGGAGAGTAACCTGTCGGTGCTGGCGCCGCTGGGCCTTCACACCTGTGTGGCTGAGACAACAATGAGCTATCACCCAGCTTGCTGGGAACGTGTTCGTGCTCAACTGGATAAAACCAGCGTGGGTGAGAACTATGTCGTTATTCAACCCACGGCACGGCAGATTTTTAAATGCTGGGAGAATCAGAAATTCTCGCAAGTCATTGATGCGCTGCATGAGCGTGGGACTGAAGTGATACTGACATCCGGCCCCGGTGCGGAGGATTTGGCTTGTGTGACGGCGATTGCACAAGGCTGTAAAAAGCCGCCTGTAACGTCACTTGCCGGTCAGTTAACCTTTCCTGAGCTGGGCGCATTAATTGACCATGCCATATTGTTCATCGGCGTTGATTCTGCTCCAGGCCATATTGCCGCAGCGGTTAAAACGCCGCTGATCTGTCTTTTCGGTGCGACTGACCATAAGTTCTGGCGGCCGTGGTCAGACAATATGATTCAGTTCTGGGCGGGGGATTATCGACCAATGCCGCCGCGCGCTGAGCGCGATCGCAATGAGATGTATCTTTCAGTTATTCCAGCAGAAGATGTCATTGCCGCTATTGATAAAATATTGTCGGCCAGTCATGCCGAACCCGTCATAGGCGAAGAAATATGATCGTTGCATTCTGTCTGTATAAGTATTTCCCTTTTGGTGGTCTGCAGCGGGACTTTATGCGCATTGCGCAAACCGTGGCTGCGCGTGGGCATCATGTCCGCATCTATACCCAATCGTGGGAAGGTGAATATCCAGAGTCCTTTGAGTTAATACTTGTTCCGGTTAAATCCAGAACTAATCATGGACGTAATGCTGAATATTACACGTGGGTCCAAAACCATCTACGTGAACATCCGGTGGCCCGAGTTGTGGGCTTTAATAAAATGCCGGGGCTGGATGTCTATTATGCCGCTGATGTGTGCTACGCCGAGAAAGTTGCGCAGGAGAAAGGTTTTTTCTACCGTTTGACTCCGCGCTATCGTCATTATGCGGCTTTTGAGCGCGCCACCTTCGAACAGGGTAAACCCACGCAGTTGTTGATGCTGACGGATAAGCAGATTGCCGATTTCCAAAAGCACTATCAGACTGAAATTGGACGCTTTAATATTCTGCCGCCGGGAATTTACCCGGACAGAAAATATAGCCAGCAGATCCCTGATGCCCGTCAGGTATACCGTCAAAAAAACGGCCTGACCGCATCGCAGAATGTTTTGCTCCAGGTAGGGTCGGACTTTTCGCGTAAAGGCGTTGACCGCACCCTCACCGCGTTTGCTTCCTTGCCTGAAAGCCTGCGCCAGAATACAGAGCTGTTTATTGTCGGCCAGGATAAGCCAGGCAAATTTGCGGCATTGGCTGAGAAACTCGGTATTCGCCGTCACGTGCATTTCTTCTCTGGTCGCAATGATGTTGCTGAGTTAATGGCGGCAGCGGATCTGTTGCTACATCCCGCCTATCAGGAAGCTGCCGGGATTGTCTTGCTCGAAGCAGTTACCGCAGGCTTACCGGTATTAACAACCAGCGTGTGTGGCTATGCGTACTATATTGCGGATGCCAACTGCGGAGCAGTTATTGAAGAACCTTTCCGCCAAGAAGCTTTAAATGAGATTCTACTTAAGGCGTTAACTCAGCCTGAGTTGCGCTCGGCATGGACGGAAAATGCGCGTAATTATGCCGATACACAAGATTTATACAGTCTGGCGGAAAAAGCGGCAGATATCATTATAGGTGATTTAGATGGTTGAGCTGAACGAACCGCTGGCCACGCTGTGGCGCGGAAAAGATGCGTTTGAGGAAGTTAAACTGCTACAAGGCGAGGTGTTTCGTGAACTGGAAACTCGTCGCACGCTACGTTTTGAACTGGCGGGTAGCAGCTATTTCCTGAAATGGCATCGCGGCACATCGTTAAAAGAGATTGTGAAAAACCTCATATCGCTGCGTATGCCGGTACTGGGGGCTGACAGAGAGTGGAATGCTATCCATCGCCTGCGTGATGCCGGTGTTGATACGATGCACGGGGTAGGTTTTGGAGAAAAGGGGTTTAACCCGCTGACGAAAACGTCGTTTATCATCACTGAAGATTTGACGCCTACCATTAGCCTGGAAGATTACTGTGCCGACTGGCTGGCAAATCCTCCCGCCGTGGCGGTTAAGCGTCTGTTGATTGATCGCGTGGCGGAAATGGTGCGTAAAATGCACTTGAGCGGCATTAACCATCGTGATTGCTATATCTGTCACTTCCTGCTGCATTTGCCGTTTGATGGCAAGGAAGATGAACTGAAAATTTCGGTTATTGACTTACATCGCGCGCAAATCCGTAATCAGGTGCCACGCCGCTGGCGCGATAAAGATTTGATCGGACTTTATTTCTCATCGTTGAATATCGGTTTAACACAGCGTGATATATTCAGATTTATGAAGATATATTTTGGTAAGTCCTTGAGAGATATCCTTTCTGAAGAAAAAGCGTTGATACAGCAAGCAGATAGCAAGGCTGAAAAAATTCGTGAACGTACTGAAAGAAAATCACTTTAATATATGAATATTTAAACCATTCTGTCTGAGTTTAGCCTCCGCTATATTTTATAAATATGGATGACGTTAGGGTTTGCTATTATACGGTGCTGTAAGTAGTAAACCATAAAAGCGAGAAGTGAAATATATGTATTTAGATAATAAAGAATTCATTCTTTCAGAAATTGACTGTAACTACGCCAGTGCTGGTGAAGAACAAACATTTAATATATGTTATGGTCTGGATAAAAATTTCCTGTTTGGATGCGGTATTTCAATTGCCTCAATTTTGCTAACTAATCCACAGGCAAAATTCACTTTCCATGTATTTACCGATTACTTTTCAGATGATTTCCGTGAGCAGTTCGATCTTTTAGCGAAAGAAAATAATACGCGAATTATCATTTATTTAATCAACTGTGAATCGCTTAAGAAATTGCCAAGTACCAAAAATTGGTCCTATGCAACGTATTTTAGATTTATTATTGCTGATTACTTTACGGGTAAACTTGAAAAAATATTGTATCTTGATGCCGATATTGCTTGTAAAGGTAGTGTTCAGGAATTAATCGATTTGGAATATAACTCCAATGAGATAGCTGCTGTAGTCATTGAAGGCAATGATAAATGGTGGAAACGACGAGCAGAACATTTATCAACGCCTGGTCTTAGCAATGGCTATTTTAATGCGGGTTTTTTGTTAATCAATATTCCTGCATGGGCTGCTGATAATATCTCAGCACGCGCCATCGAACTGCTTAGCGATCCTGAAGTTGCAAATATCATTACTCACCTTGACCAGGATGTATTAAATATTCTGTTGGTTGGTAAGGTGAGATTTATCGATAAAAAATTCAACACACAGTACAGCCTGAATTACGAACTGAAAGCAGTTTCAACAAACCCAGTTCAGGATTCAACCGTGTTCGTTCACTACATTGGCCCGACCAAACCCTGGCATTCATGGAGCGGCTATCCGGTATCCACGTTCTTCTATCAGGGGAAAGAGGCATCACCATGGAGAACAGTGCCGTTGCTTGAACCCGCTAATGCTTTACAAAGTCGATATGCAGCCAAGCATTTCCTAAAACAAAAGAAAACAATGGAAGCGCTGCGCTGCTGGGCGAAGTATTACTTATATAAAATAAAAACAATATTAAATTAATTCTTAAAACACTTATAATAATTATGATTATTTTCTTGGTGGTTAATAATGAACGCACTTGCGAAGTTCGTTGAGAAAAAATACTCATTTGTATCTAGTACGTTATCCACGAGTGAAGGCCGCAGCTTTCATATCGCATATGGGACGGATGCAAATTATCAAATGGGCGCTGCAATATCTATTGCGTCAATCCTTGAGAATAACAAATCAAAAGCAATAAATTATCACTTCCATATCTTTACGGACTCTATTTCAAAAGAGTATACCGAGAGATTGAAGTCAATTGCTGAGCCCTTCGGTGCTTCAGTTTATCTTTATACCATTGATGACAGTGTTCTTGATAATCTGCCTGCAAGCGTAGTATGGCCTTTATCTATCTATTATAGAATATTGGCCTTTGATTATCTTTATCAGATGAGTGACACCCTTCTTTACCTTGATTCTGATGTTATTTGCAAGAATGATATCAGAGAACTTGAGGATCTCGAACTGGGTGATAACTTTGCAGCAGTTGTACCCGATGTTGAGGCATTGCAGAAAAAAAACCAGCAACGGTTATCTTTTGATTTCCAGAATAAATATTTTAACTCAGGTGTTATTTACGCTAATTTGAAGCAGTGGAGTGAAGGCCATTGTTCTGATAAAATATTTTCTCTGATTCAAAGTGAAGGGCAAACTGGTAAATTGAAGTATCCAGACCAGGATGCGCTAAATATAATATTCTTTGGGCAATTGATATATCTCGATAGAAAATATAATGCTATCTATCCCTTGAAGTCAGAGTTTGAGCGTAAAGATAAGAACTATTATAAAAATTTCATCAAAGATGAAACGGTATTTATTCATTACACAGGTATCACCAAGCCATGGCATGAATGGGCTGAATATGAAGCTTCGATTTATTTTCGTGCAATATATAAGTTAACCCCATGGAAGGATGAAAGTTATTTAAAATCCAAATCGACAGTGGAATATAGAGAAGAATATAAGCATTGTTTATACCAAAAACGCTATATCAAAGCGTTGCGTTCATTATTCTTTTATCGAAAGAATAAACTTCTAAAATAATTTTCAGTGTAATCATACCGATGCCTATGAATGAGAATTTCCCCGTATTCGTCATCTCACTTAAAAGTGATATTGAGCGTAGAGAGAAGATCGCTAAGCTTTTAGATGATGTAAACATTGATTTCGAGTTTTTCGATGCTATTGATTATCGAAGTGATAAATTTAAGGGTATAAGAAATAGTGCGTCTGCTAATTCTCACGCAAAATACGTAGATATGACCGAACCAGAAATGGCTTGTACGCTAAGTCATCTCGCGGTGTATCAGCAGATTATTGATAGAAATCTTCAGTGGGCTCTGGTACTGGAAGATGATGTTCATTTTGACCGCAGACTGTCTGATGTTGTGCATGCGCTGTCTTTGTCAACGTCCTCTCTGAAGCAGGGATGTTCTTATGTTCTGGGTGGGCAGCAAGGCACTTCAGATTACCAACTCTTTGGTTTAAGCCTACGCCATATCGTAAAAATTGGTGGTATTTGGTTCCGGAAGGTGACGTATAAGAAACATAAAGTCACCCGAACCTGTAGTTATATTGTTGATCAAAGATATTGCCAGCAGGCATTAAAGCTATTTTCCTCTCATGGCTTTTATTTGATCGATGATCGAAAAATTCTTTTTGATAACGACGTGATGGATGATATCTATTTTTGCGATATAGTCACACACCCTCTTGTTAATATCTCAAATTCACACCTTGAATTGAGTAGAGTTAATAAGAATAAAGGAGTGTGCGTAAAGAAAAGAAATGTGATTATAGCTTATATACTTTCGCTTCGTTATAGAATTAGGGTTTTTCTAGGAAGCTTTATTTAATGAAAAGGGCCAGATTAATCATCTGGCCCTTTTTTTTAGTTCTGGGATTTGTTATTCATTAAAGAACACATCAGTACCAGCGTCAGTAACCATGCGAGTGGTATCGGGGTTGAGTATGTCAAAGTATCGCTTAAGCTAAACATCATCATGGCCACGACATAAGTATACATCAATGGGAAGTGTTTCTTATGGATATAAATAATGACAGCAAGCAGAAATAGAATGTTTAAGGTAACGCCTAACCAGCCAGTGGTGGATAACGTATCAATCAATTGATTGTGCAGGTGAACATTAAGATAATGGCGTGCACCAGAGAGATCTTTATTATTAGCGATGATGCTTTTGATCTTCTCGTTACGTTCTTCTAATGGCTGCCCTATAACGTTATTATACGACGACTCAAAACCCGTTTTATACATGGCAAAGCGTGCGCCAACGGATGTTTCTGAGTTATTGGCATTATATTTGATAATGTCCGCTGTTAAATCATTTACCCTTTTTACGATGGGTTTATGCAGTACGGAAGCAGATACGACAGCAAGTGCTAGAAATGCATAAATACACATTTTTTTCTGTTTGCTGCTATACCCCTGTACTTCTTTCCAGAAAATAAATGCAAAGAGAATCGGGTAGGTGATCATTCCTGCTCGTGTTGCTGTGGCAGAAATAGCAATGAAACTGGCAAATCCTATCAATATGAGCAATGGTAACCTGTATTTATTGACCAGTGTTGATACGGTTATCAATGAATACAGGGAAATGAATGTGATAGTGTATGCAGCCGCTGGTGCACCAGGCCCATATGTCAGTGAGAGTATTGCTCTGGTATCATGGAGAATAAAATATTGGTAGCATGAGTAAACTATGTAGACAGCGATAACCAGTAACGAAATCGCCAAATGAGCATAGTTTGTTAGCTTTTTGAACTGCTCTCTTGCCGTCGAAATAACAGGGATGGTAAATGCTGAAAATATCCCAACGAGGCTCCAGTCGCGATAGTTCATGTAAGCGCCGACATATTCAGAATCAGGGGTTTTATATATCCTGAACCACGCAAAATATAATACCGATAAAACAAGAAGACTGATTGCTATATATATAGTATCAGACTTAAGGTACTTGCGTGGTGAAATTAAAATAGCCAACAACGCCACTTCCCCGGCGATTCTCAAGGATTTCATTGCAAAATCTTGTTGAAAGGGAAGAAGTAATAATGCGAGGAAACACAATCCTGTGGTGATCGTGTAAAACACATTATCAGCAACTTTTTTGCTCATCATATAATAAAATTCCACAATATATTTAAGTTAAGATATTGATTGATTTAGTATTTTTTTGATAAAAGGCCAGACCTCTTTTGCAGAAAGATCGGTAAGATTGTGAGAAGTGGAGCAACATGCTTCCTGGTTCTTCCCATAACCGCCAATCAATCCTGGGTCTGTTGGCCCATACAGCGTCATATTCGGACGATCCAGGGCGGCGGTCAGGTGACTTAGCCCGGTATCGACTGAAATAACAAACTTTGCCCCTGCCAGCATATGCGCCACTTCTTCAAGACTCAGGCGCGGCAGAACCTCCACGTAATCAAACCCTTGTGCCAATCGCTTCGCTCTGGCTTCTTCATGAGGCGCGCCCCATGGCAATTTGATGCGTAGCTCTTCCTCTTTCAGCAATCCAATCAATTCGCGCCAATGCGCTTCTGGCCAATGCTTGTCATCACGCGTTGTCGCATGTAAGAAGACACAGTAAGGCATTCCGTCTGACGTGAGAGAGCGCTGGAAATGCTGCGCAATTGCATAGTCACCCTGAGATTCCGGTTTCGCATACCCCAGACTTTTAGCGAACAGTTCGCGCGTACGTTCGACGGCATGCTGTTGCCTGGCGATATGGTGACGACGGTTGTAAAACAGGCTTGCTAGCGGCTCACGCGCCGTCTGCCAGTCCATCCCATGCTTGACACCGTGCGCTAGACGGGTGACCAGCGCGGCACTTTTCACCAGACCCTGAGCATCGATGATGACATCGTATTTCACCGCCTGAACCGCATCACGAAACGCTTTTCGCTCAACCTTAATGGGGGCGGAAAACCATGCTTTACGCCAGCGACGAATCGCTACAGGGATGACGCGATCCACGGCTTCATGCCAGGAGGGAATTTGCGCGAAGCCTTCTTCAACGACCCAATCAAAACGGATGCCTGGAATGGCCCGCATCGCGTCAGTTAACGCTGGCAGCGTGTGCAGGACATCGCCCATTGAAGAGGTTTTAACAATCAGAACCCGCATGCGTCAGTCTTCCTCGCCTGACAGCAGAGCATTGAGCTCTTCCAGCACGCGGGCTGGAGTGATGTCGATAAGGCTTTGATGATAGCCCTGCGCTGAATCGCCTTTACGCACCTTGAGGTAGCCGGTAATCAGACGAATCACGCGGGCCTTGTTTGACAGCGGCGGGGTAAAGTCCGGGCTGCTTGGGCCATATAGCGCCACCAGTGGACGGTTGAGCGCTGCGGCGACGTGCATAAGACCGGAGTCGTTGGTCACCACGGCTTTACACGCGGCAAGCAAGATAACCGCCTGTTCCAGCTGGGTTTCCCCGGCCAGATTACGGCACCAGACTTTTTGTTCGTCACTGAGCGAGGCGATAATTTCATTGCCCGCGTCGTTATCTTTGGCTGAGCCAAAAAGCACAATCTGATGACCTTCGTCAATCAACTGCTTTGCAAGCGTCGCGTAGTGATAATGCGGCCAGCGTTTTGCCGGGCCGAATTCAGCGCCAGGGCAAAAGCCAATCATCGGGCGGTCGCTTGAGAGCGAGAAGGCGTTGCAGGTCAGTGATTTCTCACCTTCATGGACCTGTAGCTGAGGCCATAGCAGCGGCTGTGGCAGATCTTTGGCGCAACGCATGACACCTTTATCGTAGGCCAGCGCCACGTAGCGCTCGACCATCAGCGGCCACGCGTCTTTGTCCAGCACGCGCGCATCGTTAAGCAGGCCATAACGCATTTCACCGCGCCAGCCGGTACGCAGCGGAATGCCCGCGAAGAACGGCACCAGTGCTGATTTAAAAGAGTTTGGCAGGACATAGGCGCGATCATAGCGCCGCTCGCGCAGGCTATGACCAAGCTTGCGCCGTTCGCCAACTTCCAGCGCACCATGCCCAAGCGGCATGGCGATAGCTTCGTTGACTTCCGGCATTCGCGACAACAACGGACGGCACCACGCGGGTGCCATCACGTCGATTATCGCCTGGGGATAGCGCGCCTTGAGCGTGCGATAGAGACTTTGCGACATCATCATGTCGCCCACCCATGACGGGCCGACCACCAGTATTTTCATGCTGACTTCTTACGCTTCGCGGTTCAACCAGGCCATATATTCCGTTACGCCTTCGGCGACGGTCTTGAACGGCTTATCGTAGCCAGCGGCACGCAGGTTGGTCAGATCGGCCTGCGTAAATGCCTGATAGCGGCCTTTCAGTTTATCCGGGAATGGAATGTACTCAATGCTGCCTTTTTTGTGGAACGCCAGGGTTGCATCAGCCACCGCCTGGAAGGACTCAGCACGGCCGGTACCGAGGTTGAAGATACCGGAGACACCGTTTTCCCAGAACCACAGGTTCACGGCTGCTACATCGCCCACATAGACGAAATCACGCTTGAAGCTGTCGCTGCCTTCAAACAGTTTCGGACTTTCGCCGTTGTTTAACTGGGTGTTCAGGTGGAAGGCCACGCTCGCCATGCTGCCTTTGTGGCCTTCACGCGGGCCATAGACGTTGAAGTAGCGGAAACCAACGATAGGGGAATCCACTTCCGGCATAATACGGCGGACATATTCGTCGAACAGGAATTTAGAGTAACCGTAGACGTTCAGCGGTTTTTCAAACTCGCGGGACTCGATAAAGTCACTTGTGCGGCCGCCGTAGGTTGCGGCAGAAGAGGCGTACAGGAACGGAATTTCACGCTCCAGGCAGTAATGCAGCAGCTCTTTGGAGTACTGATAGTTGTTATCCATCACATACTTACCGTCCCACTCGGTGGTGGAGGAGCAAGCACCTTCGTGGAAGACCGCTTCAATCTCACCGAACTCTTCACCGGCCATAATCTGGATCAGAAAATCTTCTTTATCCATGTAATCGGAGATGTCCAGATCGACCAGGTTCACGAACTTGGTGCCGTCTTTCAGGTTATCCACCACCAGAATGTCGGTGATGCCTTTGTCATTGAGCGCTTTCACGATGTTGCTGCCGATGAAGCCAGCACCGCCGGTAACGATGATCATAACTGTAACCTTTGAATTGTGAGTGCCCCGGACTATCCCGGACACGAATGTCTATTATCATATCATCACATTGCCAGGGCTTCAGCCTTTCACCCTGCAGCGAACCCAAGCCACGTGATTTATGCTGCAAATAATTCATTCAGACATGCATCATCTCGTATCAGAGTATAGCTTTGGGTAATATGTTCCAAATTTTACCGAATCTGGAGAGTTGCAATGCGTGGTGATTTCTACAAGCAGTTAACGAATGACCTGGAGACCGCTCGTGCGGAAGGTCTGTTCAAAGAAGAACGTATTATCACCTCCGCCCAGCAAGCGGATATCACGGTGGGTGATGGTAGTCACGTTATCAACTTCTGCGCCAATAACTATCTTGGCCTGGCCAACCACCCTGAACTGATTAACGCCGCGAAAGCGGGCATGGACAGCCACGGTTTTGGCATGGCGTCTGTACGTTTCATTTGCGGCACTCAAGACACCCACAAAGTGCTTGAGAAGAAGCTGGCTGGCTTCCTGGGTATGGAAGATGCCATTCTCTATTCCTCCTGTTTCGACGCTAACGGCGGCCTGTTTGAAACCCTGCTGGGCGCAGAAGATGCCATCATTTCCGATGCGCTAAATCACGCTTCCATCATCGATGGGGTACGTCTGTGCAAAGCAAAACGCTTGCGCTACGCCAATAATGATATGCAAGAACTGGAAGCTCGCCTGAAAGAAGCGCGCGAAGCTGGTGCGCGTCATGTGCTGATTGCCACCGACGGCGTTTTCTCAATGGACGGCGTGATTGCCAACCTCAAAGGCGTGTGCGATCTGGCAGACAAATATGATGCGCTGGTGATGGTCGATGACTCTCATGCCGTCGGCTTTGTGGGCGAAAACGGTCGTGGTTCTCATGAATACTGTGAAGTGATGGGGCGCGTAGACATCATCACCGGCACGCTGGGTAAAGCCCTGGGCGGCGCATCCGGTGGTTACACCGCCGCGCGTAAAGAGGTGGTGGAGTGGCTGCGTCAGCGTTCGCGCCCGTACCTATTCTCCAACTCCCTGGCACCGGCCATCGTTGCCGCCTCTATTAAAGTTCTTGAGATGGTGGAGTCAGGCGCTGAACTGCGCGACCAGCTGTGGGCTAACGCCCGTCTGTTCCGCGAAAAAATGAGTGCGGCAGGCTTCACTCTGGCCGGTGCCGATCACGCCATTATCCCGGTGATGCTGGGTGATGCGGTTATCGCGCAGAACTTCGCCCGTGAGCTGCAAAAAGAAGGGATCTACGTGACCGGGTTCTTCTTCCCGGTGGTACCAAAAGGTCAAGCGCGTATTCGCACCCAGATGTCGGCGGCGCATACGACGGAACAAATTGAACGTGCGGTGGCAGCCTTTACCCGCATCGGTAAACAACTGGGCGTGATTGCCTAAGGGTGTGAGATGAAAGCGTTATCTAAACTGAAAGCGGAAGAAGGGATCTGGATGACCGATGTTCCTGAACCGGAACTCGGCCATAATGACCTGCTGATTAAGATCCGTAAGACCGCAATCTGCGGTACCGATGTGCATATCTATAACTGGGATGAATGGTCTCAGAAGACGATTCCTGTCCCAATGGTTGTGGGGCATGAATACGTTGGTGAAGTGGTCGGTATCGGCCAGGAAGTGCGTGGGTTCAAGATTGGTGACCGTGTTTCTGGTGAAGGTCATATTACCTGTGGGCATTGCCGTAACTGCCGTGCAGGCCGTACGCATCTGTGCCGCAATACCATCGGCGTGGGCGTAAACCGCCAGGGCTGTTTTGCTGAGCATTTGGTGATCCCAGCCTTTAACGCTTTCAAGATTCCGGACAACATCTCCGACGATCTGGCCTCTATTTTCGACCCGTTCGGCAATGCCGTTCACACAGCGCTCTCCTTCGATCTTGTGGGTGAAGATGTGCTGGTCTCCGGCGCAGGTCCTATTGGCGTGATGGCGGCCGCGGTCGCTAAACACGTGGGCGCACGTAATGTCGTTATCACTGACGTTAACGAATACCGCCTGGAGCTGGCGCGCAAAATGGGCGTGACGCGTGCGGTAAACGTCTCGAAAGAAAACCTCAACGACGTGATGGCCGAACTGGGCATGACCGAAGGTTTCGATGTAGGCCTGGAAATGTCCGGCGCACCACCGGCGTTCCGTTCAATGCTCGATACCATGAACCACGGTGGCCGTATCGCAATGCTGGGGATTCCGCCATCCGATATGTCCATCGACTGGACGAAAGTTATCTTTAAGGGTCTGTTTATTAAAGGTATCTATGGCCGTGAAATGTTCGAAACCTGGTATAAAATGGCAGCATTGATTCAGTCTGGTCTGGATCTGTCCCCAATTATCACCCACCGTTTCAGCATTGATGATTTCCAGAAGGGCTTTGACGCGATGCGTTCCGGTCAGTCCGGTAAAGTGATTCTGAGCTGGGATTAATCATATACACCTCATCCTTCAAGTGCCTCGATGCAACGTGAAGGGTTTTGTGTTTAAAAGGCCTGGAGAATGCGCCAGGCCTTTTATTTTCGCGACAATCTCTAGTAGGCTAGTGCCAGTTGAATTTTTACTGTAAAGGGCGAGTATGACCAGCCAGACAATCGATGTGAGTGTCATTATTCCGGTTTATAACGGCGAAAAAAGCATTAAACAGATGGTTGACGATGTTTTAGCCGAGCAAAGAGTGTCATTGGAGTTAATCGTTATTGATGACGGCTCGACGGATAATACGCTAAACATTCTCTCTTCTATTACCGACAGTCGGCTCAAAGTTCTTACTCAAAAAAACAGCGGCGTATATGTTGCTCGAAATGCGGGACTGGCTGCGCATAACGGTAAATGGCTTATTCTTCTGGATGCGGATGATGAAATTCATCCGGATATGATTTACTCACGATTCTCTTTAGCTGAACAAAACGACTGTGATGTACTGGTGGCGAATGGCATGTTTACCGCTGCACGTCAAAATCATCGTGGCCACCTTGTTCATTCACGACAAGTTTATAACCAGCCACAGCGCGGCTTTGAGTGGATTAACCATGCGGTGAAAGTGCGTGAATGGCCTCATTATATCTGGTTGCAGATTATTCGCTCAGAATACATCAAAAAGAATAATATCGATTTCCATATTGGTAGCAGCCATAAAGATATTCTCTGGACAACCGAGTTGGCGCTGGCGAATGGGACGTTTTATATCGCGGAAACCGCTGATTATTACTATATAAAAAATACCGAATCCATTACTAACCATACACGTTACTACGATCCTCGCGCCTACAGTTATATTGATATCATCAGTAAATTGATTGCTTATGCAAAGCGAGAAGAATATGCGCCAGTACGCCGTTCATTGCTGATTCATGCGCTCAAAGAGAGTGGGCATTTCCTTGGTCTGTATCGCCGCAAAATACAAGACCGGACGGCAGTACGACAGAAGTTTAATGAAATGATTAGCCTTGGTGACCTGGCAAAAGGGGTTACCGATATGCACAGCGCCTGGTTCCTGTTCCGCCTGTGGTTAAAAATGCGGGCATAAAGCCCGAGACAGAAAAAACCGCGAGATCGCGGTTTTTTGCTTTAGAGGCTGTCTACCACCCTTGCCACTGCAACTGCATATACTGCACCAGCGTGCTGTGAGTAATGCTCTCGCTTAGCACGTTGAAGAAGCGATTAGCGTAAACCGGCTCCAGCGGTTTCTTCGGTTTGCAGAGCTTCACGCCGCGGAACGGATTACGCGGTGCGGTGGGCTGAGTTTGTGGCGTATCGCGGCCTGGCCTTGAGGTATCGACCTGCGGCTCATTGAGCAGGCTGCTCGGGCGCACTAACGTGATATCTGGGGGCAGGTTATAAACCATCTGCTGAAGTACGCGCACGGTAGTCGGATGCGGGTGGCCGATGGCAATGGCCGAGCCGTTGCGTCTGGCAAGCGCAATAGCGCGATTAAACTGTACGCGGATATCCGCCTCATTTTGCGTGTCATCAAGGAACACGCGACGCTTAATCACCTTCACACCGGTACCGTTAGCTGCCCGCATTGCCTGGCTGTTACCGATGGTCATGCTGTCGAGAAAATAGAGATTGTAGCGGCCGAGCGCCTCCATCACCTTTTCCATACCAGGTAGGCTGGAGGTCATCGCGCTGCCCATGTGGTTGTTCAGACCCACGGCATACGGCACTTTATCCACGGCTTCGCGAATAATCCGCTCGATTTCATCCTGGCTCATCTCTGGGCGCAATGTATCTTTTTCCAGCGGCTGCTTGCTGAGTGGCGCCATAGGTAGGTGGATGAGCACCTCGCGCCCGCTATTATGTGCCTTGGTGGCCATTTCGCGGGCGTGTGGCGCATTGGGTAAAACTGCGACGGAAATGGCAGACGGTAGCGCCAGCACCTGATTTTCCTGGTGCGGACGGTAACCAAAATCATCGATAACGATAGACAGTTTTCCGGCATAGCCTGGTGCAGCTAATGCCAGAGAACTCAGAAGAACGACCTGGCGAAATTGAAGCAAAACTTATCTTCCCAACCACGGCAGTGGATTGACCGCCTGACCCTGGCGGCGAATTTCGAAATAAAGTGATGGTCGACCTTGACCGCCACTGTTGCCCACCAGAGCAATAGGCTGTCCGGCACGAACCTGTGTGCCAACGCTGACTAGTGCGCTCTGGTTGTAACCGTAAAGGCTCATATCGCCTTTACCATGCTCGATCACGACCACAAGACCATAACCCTGCAGCCAGTCGGCAAGGATGACGCGCCCATCGGCAATGGCTTTCACTTCGGTGCCTTCCGATGCGCTAATCACCATCCCCTTCCAACGTAGCTCACCTTGCAGCTGTTCGCCATAACGATGCAGTGTAGTACCGCGAACTGGCCAGTAAGCCTGACCGCGCGGCGAGCCGAGGCCACCGGTACGCGACATCAGTGAACGTTCGCTTTCTGAAGGTTTGTAGGTGGTGCCTTTACGGGTTGCTTCCTGCTGGCGACTACGCACCGCATCGGCTTCCCGGGCTTCACGTTCGGCGCGGGCTTTTGCCGCGGCAGCCGCACGTGCAATGCTATTACGCAGGCGTGATTCGTTAGCCCGCAGTTCGCCTAACTGCTGCTGCCCCTGCTGGATAGAGGATTCCAGTCCGGAGAGGGTTTTCTGACGTTCATTACGCGCTTGCTCCAGTTTGGCCTGCTGGGCGCGTTGTTCGTACAGCAACGTTTGCTGTTGGCTTTGCTTCTCTTCAAGCTCAGTTTTCTGTGCAGCAACCTGCTCGCGCGTCTCTTTGAGCTCGGCGATGGTTTCCTGACGTGCCTGATTGAGATAGCCAAAATAAGCCTGCAGACGCTGTCCACGCTGGCTCTCTTCACCGCTAAGGATGAGCTGAATACCAGTATGCTCGCCCTGACGAAATGCCGCATCTAATTGGGCGGCCAGATTGCGCTCCTGCGCCTGCCGCTGTTTTTCCAGCTTAGCGATAGAGGCGTTCATTTCGGCAATTTGTGCATTGAGCTGCGCCAGCGAGTTTTGTGTTTCGCGTAGCTGACGGGCTGCCACGGAAATGGCTTGTTCCTGAGCTTTGAGTTGGGCTAAGAGGGTAGAGCGCTGCTGCTGCTGTTGGCGTACCGCGCGCTCTTTGGCAGCGATATCGGCCTGAATAGATTGTAGCTGTGAGCGGTCATCCGCATGGGCGGGCGCGGCGCACAGCAATACGCCAGCGCTAAGCGCGCTGGCGTACAACGAGGACCGAAGCGCTGCTCCGGCCCATTTAATAGAATAAATCGCCTTTCCCCTCATGGGGAGGGATTATTCCACGATGAACAGCGGCTTACCAGTCATCTGTTGCGGGATTTCCATCCCCATCAGCGTCAGCATGGTTGGCGCGATATCAGAGAGCTTACCGCCTTCCACCGCTTTCACGGATTTATCGCCAACGTAGATCAGCGGAACCGGCAGGCTGGTGTGCGCGGTGTGTGCCTGGCCGGTAGCCGGGTCACGCATCTGCTCAGCGTTGCCGTGGTCAGCGGTGACCAGCAGTTGGCCGCCCACTTTTTCGATAGCGTGGGTGACTTCATCCAGGCAATGATCCAGCGCTTCAACCGCTTTCACTGCTGCTTCCATTACGCCGGTATGACCAACCATATCGCCGTTAGGATAGTTACAAATGATGGTGTCGTACTTACCGCTTTCGATAGCGGCAACCAGTTTCTCGGTCAGCTCAGCTGAGCTCATTTCTGGCTGCAGGTCGTAGGTTGCGACTTTCGGAGAGTTGATCAGAATGCGATCTTCGCCTTTGAACGGGTCTTCTACGCCGCCGTTGAAGAAGAAGGTCACGTGCGCGTATTTCTCGGTTTCGGAGATGCGCAGCTGCGTTTTGTCGTGCTTCGCCATCCACTCGCCATAGGTATTTTCCAGAGACGCTGGTGGGTAAGCGCTTGGCGCTTTGATGTCTGCTGCGTATTCAGTCAGCATGATGAAATCGCCCAGCTTCACTTCTTTGCGACGCTTGAAGCCGTCGAAATCAGCGTTAACGAATGCGCGGGTAATTTCACGTGCACGGTCAGCACGGAAGTTCATGAAGATCAGCGCATCGCCGTCTTCCATGGCGGCATCGGCCTGGCCTTCAGTACGGATGACGGTTGCTTTTACAAATTCGTCATTCTCGTCACGGGCATAAGCTGCTTCCAGCGCGGCAACAGCGGTATCTGCCTGGAACTGGCCTTTAGCTTCAACCAGCAGGTTGTAAGCTTCTTCAACGCGATCCCAGCGGTTGTCACGATCCATCGCGTAGTAACGGCCAATAACAGACGCTACGCGGCCTTTGCCCAGTGCGGCAAATTTCTCTTCGAATGCCTGCAGGGAGCCTTTAGCGCTGCGTGGCGGAGTGTCACGACCATCAAGGAAGGCGTGCAGGTAGATTTTTTCGGCCCCGCGTTCAGCGGCCAGTTCAACCATCGCCATGATGTGTGCTTCATGACTGTGAACGCCACCGGCGGACAGCAGGCCCATGATGTGCACGGCTTTACCCGCAGCAACAGCTTTATCGACGGCACCAGAAAGCACAGGGTTTGTGAAGAAAGTACGTTCTTTAATTTCAACGTCGAGACGGGTCAGGTCCTGATAAACAATGCGACCCGCGCCCAGATTGACGTGACCCACTTCGGAGTTACCCATCTGACCATCAGGTAGGCCCACTTCCAGACCTGATGCCTGGATCAGGGTATGCGGACGTTTTGCCCACAGCGCATCCATAACCGGAGTTTTTGCGCTGAAAATAGCGTTATCCTGCTGCTCTTCGCGGTAGCCGTAGCCATCCAGGATCACCAGTACCATAGGTTTTTTAGAAACCGACATTGCGACAACCTCATGCTCAAAAGACAGAAAATTTGCGTAATTTTACTACAGCTGAATCGATAAAATAACAATGAGAGATCAAAGAAAGCGGGGAGATGATGGGCGAAAAGCGCACATTTTTCTCCTTTTTTCCGTAGCACGCCGCAGAAAATACATTACATCACGCGCGCTGGCTGTATTTGCGCCACGCCGCAGGTATACTCCTTCCCTGGTTTTTAAACATTACACGTCGGGAGCTGTTACCCCCCATGCAAGAGATTATGCAATTTGTTGGTCGTCACCCTGTCCTGAGTATCGCGTGGATCGCGCTGCTGGCGGCCGTGCTGTTCACCACCTTTAAAGGGCTGATGTCCAAAGTTAAAGTCATCACCCGCGGTGAAGTGACGCGTTTGATTAACAAAGAAGACGCGGTGGTTGTTGACCTGCGCCAGCGTGACGATTTCCGTAAAGGCCACATTGCCGGTTCCCTGAACCTGCTGCCGGCTGAAATCAAAGCCAACAACGTCGGCGAGCTGGAAAAGCACAAAGACAAGCCGGTCATCGTGACCGACGGTTCCGGTATGCAAGCCACTGAATCAGCTAGCTTGTTGCTGAAAGCGGGTTTTGAAAAAGTCTTCGTACTCAAAGAGGGTATCGCTGGCTGGAGCGGTGAAAACCTGCCTCTGGTTCGCGGTAAGTAAGACCTGCTCACTTATCGGGTAAAGTCAGGAGAGATCTAATGGCGAAGATTGAAATCTATACCAAAGCGACATGCCCTTATTGCCATCGTGCAAAAGCGCTGCTGTCAGCAAAAGGCGTTTCTTTCGAAGAACTGCCTATTGATGGTAACGCCGAAAAGCGCGAAGAGATGATTCAGCGCAGCGGTCGCACGACGGTTCCACAGATTTTTATTGATGCACAGCACATTGGCGGCTGTGACGACTTGTATGCGCTTGATGCTCGTGGTGGACTCGATCCCCTGCTGAAATAATGCTTTATTAAGCGCTCACGCCTGCCCTTTGCGGGCGTGAGGCATACCGCCTATTTTAAGGACAACACGAAAGGGTTTTTACACATGTCAGAACAAAACAACGCAGAAATGGCTTTCCAGATCCAACGCATCTACACCAAAGACGTTTCTTTCGAAGCGCCAAATGCACCGCAGGTTTTCCAGAAAGATTGGCAACCAGAGGTTAAACTTGATCTTGATACCGCATCCAACCAACTGGCTGAAGGCGTGTATGAAGTGGTGCTGCGTGTCACCGTAACGGCGACTCTGGGCGAAGAAACTGCGTTCCTGTGCGAAACTCAGCAGGCGGGTATCTTCTCCATTGAAGGTATCGAAGGGAATCAGATGGCCCATTGCCTGGGTGCATACTGCCCGAACATCCTGTTCCCGTATGCGCGTGAATGCATCACCAGCCTGGTTTCCCGTGGGACTTTCCCACAGCTGAACCTTGCGCCAGTTAACTTTGATGCGCTGTTCATGAACTATCTGCAACAGCAGGCTGGCGAAGGTGCAGAACAACATCAGGATGCCTGATGAACGCACTTAAAGCTTCAATGACTGTGATCGGTGCCGGCTCGTACGGCACCGCTCTTGCCATTACCGTGGCAAGAAATGGCCACCCGGTTGTACTCTGGGGCCACGATCCAAAACATGTCGCAACGCTACAGCACGATCGCTGTAACGTGGCATTCCTGCCTGACGTTCCGTTCCCCGACACGCTCCATCTCGAAAGCGACTTAGCGACAGCGCTTGCTGCTAGCCGAGATATTCTGGTGGTAGTGCCAAGCCATGTCTTTGGCGATGTGCTTCGTCAGATGAAACCGCTGCTGCGTGCAGATGCGCGCGTAGTGTGGGCGACGAAAGGGCTGGAAGCTGAAACAGGCCGTCTGCTGCAAGAAGTTGCGCGTGAAGCGCTGGGGGATGATATCCCGCTGGCGGTGATTTCTGGCCCAACCTTTGCTAAAGAACTGGCGGCAGGCTTGCCGACCGCGATTTCGCTGGCGGCGACTGACCCGGTCTTTGCCGACGATTTGCAGCAACTGCTGCATTGTGGCAAGAGTTTCCGCGTCTACAGTAACCCGGATTTCATCGGCGTCCAGTTGGGCGGTGCGGTGAAAAACGTGATTGCGATTGGCGCGGGTATCTCTGATGGCATCGGTTTTGGCGCCAATGCGCGTACGGCACTTATCACCCGCGGGCTGACCGAAATGTCACGTCTGGGTGTTGCGTTAGGCGCAGATCCTGTGACCTTTATGGGCATGGCTGGACTGGGCGATTTAGTGCTGACCTGTACCGACAACCAGTCGCGCAACCGTCGTTTCGGCATGGCGCTGGGCAAAGGTGCACAGGTTCAGGAAGCGCAGGATGTCATTGGCCAGGTAGTCGAAGGTTACCGTAATACCAAAGAAGTTCGCGAGTTGGCGCACCGTGTGGGTGTCGAAATGCCAATAACCGAGGAAATTTATCAGGTATTATATTGCGGAAAAAGTGCGCGCGAGGCAGCATTGACCTTATTAGGTCGTGCACGCAAGGATGAGCATAGCGGCAACTAATCGCAGGGAACCTGTGTCATCCCAACGATCCGGCCAGCAGAGATTGGCCGATCGTTCCAATACGCCTGGAGTATGCAATGTCGTGTGAAGAACTGGAAATTGTCTGGAACAATATTAAAGCCGAAGCCCGCGCCTTGGCTGACTGCGAGCCTATGCTCGCCAGCTTCTACCACGCCACGCTACTCAAGCATGAAAATCTGGGCAGTGCTTTAAGCTACATGCTCGCGAACAAGCTGGCATCACCGATTATGCCGGCTATCGCTATCCGAGAAGTGGTGGAAGAAGCCTACGCCGCTGACCCGGAAATGATCGCCTCAGCCGCCTGTGATATTCAGGCCGTGCGCACCCGTGACCCGGCGGTCGATAAATATTCCACGCCGCTCCTCTATCTAAAAGGTTTCCACGCGCTGCAGGCCTACCGTATCGGCCACTGGTTGTGGGGACAGGGGCGTCGGGCGCTGGCAATTTTCCTGCAAAATCAGGTGTCGGTGTCTTTCCAGGTGGATATTCACCCGGCAGCAAAAATTGGTCGCGGAATTATGCTCGATCACGCCACCGGCATTGTGGTGGGCGAAACGGCGGTGATTGAAAACGACGTGTCGATTCTGCAATCGGTGACCCTTGGCGGTACCGGTAAAACAAGCGGCGACCGTCATCCGAAAATTCGTGAAGGCGTGATGATTGGCGCTGGGGCCAAAATTCTCGGCAATATTGAAGTGGGGCGCGGCGCAAAAATTGGCGCGGGTTCAGTGGTTTTACAGCCTGTACCACCGCACACCACTGCCGCAGGCGTACCGGCGCGTATCGTCGGCAAGCCTGAGTCGGATAAACCGGCGATGGATATGGATCAGCACTTCAACGGCATTAACCACGGATTTGAGTACGGCGACGGGATTTGATTTTTTTGCCTTCCCGGCGGCGCTGCGCTTGGCCGGGCTACCTTAACACGGCGCCCGGATATCCCAACTGGCGCCAAGCCTCATATACCACCACCGACACCGCGTTCGATAGGTTCATGCTGCGGCTGTCCGGCATCATCGGAATACGGATTTTTTGCTCCGGCGGTAACGCATCCAGAATGGTTGCGGGCAGGCCACGTGTTTCCGGACCAAACATCAGAAAATCACCATCTTCATAGCTTACCGCGCTGTGCGCTGGCGTGCCTTTAGTCGTCAGGGCAAAAAGCCGCTGCGGCTTCGCGCTTTCCACAAATGCCGCATAATTGGCGTGGCGAGAAACGGCGGTGAACTCGTGATAATCCAGCCCCGCACGGCGCAAACGCTTATCGTCCCAGGCAAAACCCATGGGCTCGATGATATGCAGATTAAAGCCGGTATTGGCGCACAGACGGATGATGTTCCCGGTATTTGGCGGGATTTCAGGTTCGAATAAAACGATGTTAAGCATGCTGCCCCCTTGGATTGCGGGGGGCAGGATAGCAGAATTTGGGGAAACCCTCACCCCGGCCCTCTCCCTGAAAGGGAGAGGGAGAAAAGCAAGTTCCATACTTTCAAACAATGCCGAACGGTCCCCTCTCCCCTACGGGGAGAGGGTTAGGGTGAGGGGAAACCTCCGCACTGAACTACGCCGCACTCCCTTGCTTAATCGCATTAAACACCTGTGCGACTTCAGCATTCTGCACCAGCGAATCACGGCTAATCTCTTTAATCGATTTCGCCCCGGTCAGCGTCATCGCCACCTTCATTTCTTTCTCTACCAGGTTCAGCAAGTTCGCCACCCCCGCCTGACCATGTGTCGCCAGCGCGTAGAGGTATGCACGGCCCAGCAGCACGCTGTCTGCGCCGAGCGCAATCATACGCACCACATCCAGCCCGTTACGGATCCCGCTGTCGGCCAGAATGGCGATATCACCTTTCACCGCATCGGCAATGGCAGGCAGCGCACGCGCTGAAGAGAGCACACCATCTAGTTGGCGGCCACCGTGGTTGGAAACCACGATCCCATCAGCGCCAAAACGCACGGCATCGCGCGCGTCTTCCGGGTCGAGGATCCCTTTGATCACCATCGGGCCGTCCCAGAATTCACGGATCCACTCCAGGTCCTTCCATGAGATAGATGGATCGAAGTTATTCGCCAGCCAGCCAATGTAATCTTCCAGCCCGGTCGGTTTGCCGAGGTAGGTGGAAATATTGCCTAAATCATGCGGGCGACCGTTCAACCCTACGTCCCACGCCCACTGCGGATGAGTTGCCGCCTGCCAGTAACGACGCATGGCTGCGTTTGGCCCGCTCATACCGGAATGGGCGTCGCGGTAGCGCGCGCCCGGCGTTGGCATGTCGACGGTGAACACCAGAGTGGAGCAACCCGCCGCTTTAGCCCGTTCTAGCGCATTACGCATAAAACCGCGATCGCGCAGGACATACAGCTGGAACCACATCGGGCGCTTGAGGGTTGGCGCGACCTCTTCAATTGGGCACACCGACACGGTTGAAAGAGTAAACGGGATCCCTTTCGCATCGGCGGCGGCGGCGGCCTGAACTTCACCACGACGGGCATACATACCGCACAGGCCAACGGGGGCGAGTGCTACCGGCATCGAGAGCTGTTCGTTAAAGAGGGTGGTTTCCAGGCTCAGGTCGGACATATTTTTCAGCACGCGCTGACGCAGCGCCACATCCGACAGGTCTTCCACGTTGCGCCGCAGGGTGTGCTCCGCGTACGCGCCTCCGTCAATATAGTGGAACAAAAACGGTGGCAGGATGCGCTGGGCGGCGGCGCGGTAGTCACTGGCGGCGGAAATAATCATGCTTTTTTCTCCCTGGAAATATCAGTGTGGTCGTCGGGCAAGCGGGTGATCCGCGCCTGGCGGGCCAGGTCTTCATCAAAACGTTTAATGGTGGTGTGGACGAATCCAAGATGCGCCATCATCGCCTGGCGTGCGCCTTCGGCGTCACCGGCGGTAATGGCATTGAGAACGGCCAGATGCTGCTCTGTCAGCTTCGCAAAGACGGGTGGCACCAGATACATGCGCTCGCGGCTCTGGATGACCGAGGATTGCAGCAGATCGAAAAAACCACGCATGGTTTGCAGCAGCACGACGTTGTGGGATGCCTCGGCAATCGCCAAATGGAAACGCACATCGGCCTGTGAGGCGAGATCCGGGTCGTCACTTTGCGTGGCCTCAAAACAGAGGCGGATTTTTTCTTTATCAGCGTCGGTGGCACGCATCGCCGCATACCACGCGGTGCTGGCTTCAATGGCGTGGCGAGCTTCGAGGATATCGAAGCTGTAGTCCGGGTCGTCGGCCAGTAGGGTTTTCAGCGGCTGCACAATATTCTGTTCAGACCAGCCTTCATGCTGCCAGCGCACGAAGGTGCCGCCGCCGCGACGGCTAAGCAGCAATCCTTCGCTTACCAGCTTGGCCAGCGCTTCGCGCAGTGAATTGCGCGAGACGCCGAGCTGGCTTGCCAGCTTTCTTTCCGCAGGCAATCGCATACCCGCTTCCAGCTGTTGTTCTTCAATCAGCGCCCGCACGCGGCAGGCGACATCGTCTGACAGACGTTTGGGCAGTGTAATCACGGGATCATCCATGTTAAGACGTACGCCTGTAGCGTGGTAATCACGCCCACCATACAGGTGAAGATCAGGCTGTGTTTCACGGTGAAGCGGAACAGGTCAGATTCTTTACCGACCAGACCTACCGCCGCACAGGCGATGGCGATGGACTGTGGCGAAATCATCTTCCCGGTTACGCCGCCGGTGGTATTTGCGGCAACCAGCAGCACGTCCGAGACTCCAATCTGCTGCGCGGCGGTGGCCTGTAGTGCGGCGAATAGGGCGTTGGAGGAGGTGTCTGAACCGGTCAGGAACACGCCAAGCCAGCCGAGGAACGGCGAGAAGAAGGTAAACGCATGGCCAGTGTGCGCCAGCGCCAGTGCCAACGTCGAGGACAGGCCGGAGTAGTTAGAGATAAAGGCAAATGCCAGTACCATGCCGATGGAGTAAATCGGTAACGCCAGCTCTTTGAGCGTGGAGCCGAAGGTGCTGATGGCATCTTTTGGCTTCATGCGCAGCCAGACGATAGACAGCAGTGCGGCAAACAGAATGGCGGTGCCGGTGGCGGAAAGCCAGTCGAACTTATACACCGCCGCATAGGCGGTCGCCTGATTCACCACCGGCGGCATACGAGCGACCAGTTTATCGAGATACGGCACCGAAATATTAATCACCAGGTCATACATCGCCCCGCCCGGTGCAAACAGCGCTTTAAACGGCGGAATGCTCCACAGGGTGACGGTGGCGGTGAGGAACAGGAACGGTGACCAGGCACGGACGATCTGCCCGGCAGTGTAACGGGTGCGCGACAGGTCCATATCAACCTGCGAGGCGCCCATGTCGCCAAAGCGGAATATGCGTACCGGCTGCCAGCGTTTGAGGAACAGCGTCAGACAGACCAGCGAAACCAGTGAGGAGATGATATCCGGCAGTTCCGGGCCGAGGAAGTTAGAGCTGAGGTACTGTGCGATAGCAAATGAACCGCCCGCCACCATCACCGCAGGCCAGGTTTCTTTGACGCCGCGCCAGCCGTCCATAATCGCCATGATCCAGAACAGCACGATAATGGTCAGGAACGGCAGTTGACGACCCACCATCTGGCCGATTTCAAAGCTGTCCAGGCCGGTGACCTGCCCTGCGACCAGAATCGGAATACCCATTGCGCCAAAGGCGACCGGCGCGGTGTTGACGATCAAACACAGTCCCGCAGCATACAGCGGGTTAAAGCCCAGTCCCACCAACAGCGCGGCGGTAATGGCAACCGGTGCGCCGAATCCCGCAGCCCCTTCAAGGAAGGCGCCGAAGGAGAAGCCGACAATCAGCATCTGCAGGCGTTGGTCTGGGGTGATGGAGAGAATCGACGAACGAATAATGTCGAACTGCCCGGTTTTCACCGAGATTTTGTAGACGAAAACGGCGGCGATAATAATCCAGGCAATTGGCCACAGACCGTAGAAGAAACCGTATACCACCGACGCCAGTGCGCGGTCGACCGGCATCTTGTAGAACAGCAGCGCGACGGAAAGGGCGATGGCGACCGTCCAGCTGGCCGCCACATAGCCTTTCAGTTTGAGCTTAATCAGTGCGAAGAAAAAGAACAGGATCGGAAGCGATGCTATCAGGCTCGATAGCCAGATATTTCCGGCTGGATCGTAGTTTTGTTGCCAGAGGCTCATGCAGGTCTCCAGGGGGCCGCACGCGTTGCTTCGCGGTGAGTCTGGGCTCATCTCTGCGTCACAGTTTGTGTAAAAGTGGCCCTGCCAATTAGATGTTGTAGGGGTAATGACAACGAATGGTTAACCAAATGTTATGCATGAGCAATGGCATTGTGAGTGTTAATAACGAAATTGTGAACCAATAGCGGTTTGGTTGTTAAATTGGTTGGGCCAATTCTGAGGGGGAAAGCAGTAGGGGAAATAAACCCTCTCCCGGACGGGAGAAGGTTAGACAATTGCGGATTAGAACTCGGTCTTGGCGAATCCGGTCATGACCTGCAGACCCATTTCACGACCCAGAGCGGTCATTGGGTGAACCACGATGATCCCGCGCACGCTCTTTTTCAACGCGCCCAGGTTCGCTTGTTCTTTTTTGGTGATTGCGCGGCTGAACGGCAGTTTTGCCAGGTTCTGCGCTTCTTTACTCAGCTTTTGTGAATGCACTTCACGCAGGCGAGCAATTTCGGTTTCGAGCTTTTCTTTTTCCGCTTCCAGCTCGGCATATTTCTCTGCGCCATCAACCAGAGACAGGGCTGCCTGCTGGTGACGGATGGCGTCAAGCAGGTCGCTCAGGCGTTTGATTTCGTTCTTTACAATTTCTTTCATGTCGCTGATATTCTGATAATAAAATAGACGTAATGGTCTCTAGTATGCGCGTTGTCGCTCATTTCTGGTAGTTAATTATACAAAATTGGCTAATTTCATCAGGCGATAATGAGTAAGCGATAAGTATAAGATGTTGAATATCATTATGATTTAATAAAATAGATAACTTGATCGCTTTTTAGAAAATTACTGGCCTAAATCAGCACAATTTCCTCAACCCTCTCCCTCAAGATTACCCATGATTAAGAAAGGTCTTAGCAGAGGGAGGATATGCGATGAATAAAATGGGTGAGAACGTACCGCGCATGATCGATAAGGCGGTCGATTTCATGGCTTCGAGTCAGGCATTCATGGAGTATTTACACAAAAGACCGCATTCTAATCGGGTTCCTTCTGATATTCCTGAAGACAAAGCTGAGATGTTCCTGGCTCGGTTGGAATACTATCGCGACCTGTATCGTCCAGTGGAAAGCCATCGCAAATAATGCGACCTGGCGCGTATCTCGCTGGTAATGCATCCCCTCCGTTACCAGCGATTTCTAATGCCTATCTCCAGAACAAAAAATTCCCCTTCAGGATGATGGCGAAAATGCCTGTCGCCCATTATCTTCATTAATATCAGCCTGGATTACACGCGGCTGCCTGCCATTTAAAACTCTAATTAGCGTTAATCTGAGGCAAGTATGTTTCTAAACTATTTTGCGCTGGGTGTGCTGGTCTTCGTGTTTTTGGTTCTGTTTTACGGAATCATCATGATTCACGATATTCCTTATACGATTGCGAAAAAACGCAATCATCCCCACGCCGATGCGATTCATACCGCAGGCTGGGTGAGCTTATTTACGCTGCACGTGATTTGGCCGTTTCTATGGATTTGGGCCACGCTCTACCAGCCTGAACGCGGCTGGGGAATGCAGTCGCATATCCCTCCGACAGAGCCTGCTCCCACAGGGGATGACGCGCTGACGCAACTCTCTCGTCGCGTGGCAGAGCTTGAGCAAAAACTGGCTGAAAAAAGACCTTCCACTGAAACGACTACGCCGGAGCAATAATCATGGATCTGTTGATTGTTTTGACCTATGTCGCGCTGGCGTGGGCGGTATTTAAAATATTCCGCATTCCGGTTAATCAATGGACGCTCGCCACCGCAGCATTGGGCGGCATATTTATAGTGAGCGGCCTTATTTTATTAATGAACTATAACCACCCTTATACCTACACTGCACAAAAGGCGGTGATTTCTATTCCCATTACACCGCAGGTAACCGGTGTGGTGAGTGAGGTAACGGATAAAAATAATCTGCTGATCCGAAAAGGCGAGGTGTTATTTAAAATTGACCCGACGCGATATCAGGCGCGCGTTGACAGGTTACAGGCCGATCTGGTGACCGCGACGCACGGAGTTCAGACGCTCAAAGGCCAGCTCTCGGAAGCGCAGGCGAATACGACCCGCGTATCTGCCGAACGTGACCGTTTGTATAAAGATTATCAGCGCTACCTGAAAGGGAGTCAGGCGCGGGTGAATCCGTTCTCTGAAAGCGATATTGATAATGCACGGCAAAATTATCTGGCGCAGGATGCGATGGTCAAAGCGTCGGTTGCCGAGCAGGCGCAGGTGCAAAGTCAGTTAGACAGCATGGTTAACGGTGAGCAATCGCAGATTGTTAGCCTGCGAGCGCAGTTGACGGAGGCGAAATATAATCTTGATCAAACGATTATTCGCGCGCCGAGCGACGGTTATGCCACTCAGGTGCTGATCCGTCCGGGCACTTATGCTGCCGCGCTGCCGCTGCGTCCGGTGATGGTCTTTATCCCCGATCAGAAACGGCAGATTGTCGCCCAGTTCCGCCAGAATTCGCTACTGCGTCTGGAAGCGGGTGATGAGGCCGAAGTGGTGTTTAACGCCCTGCCGGGGCAGGTTTTCCGCGGCAAGCTGTCGAGCATTCTGCCGGTCGTTCCTGGTGGTTCTTATCAGGCGCAGGGGGCTTTGCAGTCCTTAACGGTGGTGCCGGGAACCGACGGTGTGCTGGCCCTGATTGATTTGGAACCGAACGCCGGTGTGGATGCATTACCGGATGGGATTTACGCCCAGGTGGCGGTTTACTCCGACCATTTTGCCCACGTTTCGGTGATGCGTAAGGTATTACTGCGCATGACCAGCTGGATGCATTATCTCTATCTGGATCACTAGGTCAGTAAAAACCTGGGTGCGAATGCGGCGGCCTGAGCCATACTGATCTCTTTGTTGGCGCAAAGGAGATGATGATGAAACTGGTCGGCAGCTACACCAGCCCATTTGTACGTAAAATATCGATCCTCTTACTGGAAAAGGGGATCGCCTTTGAATTTGTGAACGAGCAACCCTATCACGCAGAAAATGGCGTCGCGCAGTTTAATCCCTTGGGGAAAGTGCCTGCGCTTGTGACCGACGACGGGGAATGCTGGTTTGACTCGCCGATTATCGCCCAATATATCGAGCAGCTAGACGTTGCGCCTGAGATGGTGCCGCGCGACCCGCTGGCGGCGCTGAAAATACGCCAGCTCGAAGCATTGGCCGATGGCATTATGGACGCGGGACTTACCTCCGTTCGCGAACTTGCCCGCCCGGCCGCACAGCAATCTGAAGATGAGGTGCTGCGCCAGCGGGAGAAAATTCGTCGCAGTCTGGATGCGCTGGAAGGTCATCTGGCCGATGGTACATTACAAACCGATACCCTCAATCTGGCCACTATCGCCATTGCCTGTGCGATTGGCTATCTTAACTTCCGCCGCATTGCGCCGGGCTGGTGTGTCGACAGGCCAAATCTGGTGAAACTGGCCGAAACGTTATTCCTGCGTGAAAGCTTTGCCCGCACCGAACCGCCAAAGGCTTGATTGAACGCTATAACGTGAAGCCGCCATGCATTGTACAATCCCTTCTATGACTCCCTCTCCCGGCGGGAGGGGTAACATTTAACCGTCAGGCCTATTCATGACTACCGAAAACCGTTCGCTCTACAGCCAGCTTCCCGCAACCGACCGCCTTCTGCGTGATCCTGCGTTTACCCGTTTGCTTGATGTTCATGGTCATTCTCAGGTGGTGGAACAACTTCGCCAGATGCAGGATGAAGCGCGTTTGAGTATCCGCGAGCAGCATATGCTCCCCGCATGGTGCGAGGACTGGTCGCTGGAGACGGCAAGACGGTTGAGCGTAGATACGCAAAGCGCGCTGCGTCCGGTCATTAACCTGACCGGAACCGTGCTGCACACCAACCTGGGCCGCGCCCAGCAGGCGCAGTCGGCGATTGATGCCGTCACGCAGGCGATGCGCGACCCGGTGACGCTGGAATATGATTTAGACGGTGCTGGACGCGGACACCGCGACCGTGCGCTGGCCGACCTGCTATGCCGTATCACTGGCGCTGAAGATGCCTGTATCGTCAATAACAACGCTGCGGCGGTGCTATTGATGCTGGCGGCGACAGCGGCAGGTAAAGAGGTGGTGGTGTCGCGTGGTGAGCTGGTGGAGATTGGCGGCGCGTTTCGTATTCCTGATGTGATGCGTCAGGCGGGCTGCGTACTGCATGAAGTGGGCACCACTAACCGCACTCACGCCAAAGATTATCGTCAGGCGGTGAACGACAACACCGGGCTGCTGATGAAGGTACACACCAGCAACTACAGCATTGAAGGCTTTACCAAGTCGGTCGATGAAGCGGAGTTAGCGGAAATGGGCCGCGAGCTGGACGTGCCGGTGGTAGCGGATCTCGGTAGTGGTTCACTGATTGATCTTAGCCGCTACGGCTTGCCGAAAGAACCGATGCCGCAGGAGATGATTGCCGCAGGCGTGAGCCTGGTGAGTTTCTCTGGTGACAAACTGCTGGGCGGCCCGCAGGCTGGGATTATCGTTGGCAAAAAGGCGTTGATTGCCCAGCTTCAGCAGCACCCGCTTAAACGCGCGTTACGGGCGGATAAAATGACCCTGGCGGCCCTTGAAGCAACGCTGCGCCTGTATCTACACCCTGAAAAACTGGCGCTTGAATTGCCGACGCTGCGTCTTTTAAGCCGCCGTGCAGAAGAGATTCACCAGCAGGCGCTGCGCCTGCGTGAACCGTTAGCCCAGCGCTACGGTGATGAATTCTCCGTGCAGGTGATGCCCTGCGCCTCACAAATTGGTAGCGGTTCGCTGCCGTCAGAAAGCCTGCCGAGCGCGGCCATTGCGCTGACGCCGCTTGATGGCCGTGGTAGCCACCTGGAAGCGCTGTCTACCCGCTGGCGTAGCCTGCCCATCCCGGTTATCGGGCGTATTTATGACGGTCGTCTGTGGCTGGATTTGCGCTGCCTTGAAGATGAACCTCGTTTTCTGGAGATGTTGTTGAAATGATTATTGCCACCGCCGGGCACGTTGACCACGGCAAAACCACCCTGTTGCAGGCGATTACCGGCATTAACGCCGACCGCCTGCCGGAAGAGAAATCTCGCGGCATGACTATCGATCTGGGTTATGCCTACTGGCCGCAGCCGGACGGACGCGTGCTGGGCTTTATCGATGTGCCCGGTCACGAAAAGTTTCTCTCAAACATGCTGGCGGGTGTCGGCGGTATCGATCATGCCCTGCTGGTGGTGGCGTGCGACGATGGTGTGATGGCGCAAACCCGTGAGCATCTGGCTATCCTGCAACTCACGGGGAATCCAACGCTGACCGTGGCACTGACCAAAACCGATCGCGTGGATACTGCGCGTATCGAAGAGGTTCGCCATGAAATTGCCGATGTTTTGCGTGAATATGGCTTTGAAGAGGCCACGTTGTTTGAAACGGCAGCAACCGAGGGGCGCGGTATTGACACGCTGCGCGACCATCTGCGCCAGCTTTCTGCTCGCGATCGCATGGAACATCAGCGTTTCCGCCTGGCTATCGACCGCGCTTTTACCGTTAAAGGTGCGGGGTTAGTCGTTACCGGCACGGCGCTGTCTGGCGATGTGCGGGTGGGTGATACGCTCTGGTTGACCGGCAAAGACACGCCGATGCGCGTGCGCGGTTTGCATGCGCAGAATCAGCCGGTAGAACAGGCGCACGGCGGGCAGCGAATTGCGCTGAATATCGTCGGGGCGGCAGAAAAAGACGATCTCAACCGCGGTGATTGGCTGTTGTCAGAAGCGCCGCCAGAACCGTCTGAGCGCGTGATTGTCGAGCTGCAAAGCCATGCGCCGCTTGGGCAGTGGCAGCCGCTGCATATCCACCATGCGGCCAGCCATATCACCGGACGCGTGTCGCTTCTGGAAAATAATTTGGCGGAACTGGTGCTCGACACCCCGCTGTGGCTGGCGGATAACGACCGCCTGGTGCTGCGCGATATCTCGGCTAAAGTGACGCTGGCGGGTGCCCGCGTAGTGACCCTCAACTCACCAAGACGCGGCAAACGTAAAGCAGAATATCTGGCGTGGATTGCGGCGCTGGCACTGGCAAAAGATGACGCTCAAGCGCTCGCGGTGCATCTATCCCGTGATGCAGTCAAACTTGGCGAGTTTGGCTGGGCGCGACAGTTGAGCGTGCCGGGCTTACAACAGTTGATCGCCAAGCCTGGTTTTATCCTCGCTGGGGATAGCCTGCTGGATGCGCCGTTGGCGGCACGTTGGCAGCGTAAGTTGTTAGATTCGCTGGCAATTTACCACGAACAACATAAAGATGAGCCAGGCCCGGGGCGTGAACGTTTGCGCCGTATTGCGCTCCCAATGGAAGACGAAGCGCTGGTGCTGACGCTGATTGAGCAGATGCGTGAAAGCGGCACCATTGCCAGTCATCATGGCTGGCTGCATTTGCCGGATCACAAAGCCGGGTTTACCGACGAGCAGCAGGCTATCTGGCTGAAAGCCGCGCCGTTGTTTGGTGATGAACCGTGGTGGGTTCGCGACTTGGCAACACAAACGGGCACCGATGAGAATACGATGCGCGTTGCCCTACGTTTGGCAGCGCAGCAGGGCATGATTACCGCGATTGTTAAAGACCGCTATTATCGTAACGATCGTATTGTGGCCTTTGCCAGTATGATTCGTGAACTCGACCTGGAAAAGGGCTCAGCTTGCGCGGCCGATTTCCGTGATAAATTAAATGTTGGTCGTAAATTAGCCATTCAGATTCTGGAATATTTCAATCGAATTGGGTTTACTCGTCGTCGTGGAAATGATCATTTATTACGCGATGCGCTACTTTTCCCTGATAATAAAATTTAACAATTAATATAGAAAATATATCAATTTAAACACAAAAATATATTAATGAAGAATCAGCACGTTAGGAGTGACATCCTGATGTGCTTTTTATTTTCCCGATGGGAAAAAATGCAATCACGATCATATTTTCCGACGTTCTATTCCTCTACCCTCGAGGCCTGCTTATTAAATAAAGGAACTATCATGGCTGCATCAACTTTCTTCATTCCATCAGTGAATGTTATCGGGAACGGCGCGTTAAATGACGCAATGAATACAATGAAGGATTATGGTTATCGCCGTGCCCTGATTGTGACCGATGCCGTTCTGAATAAGCTGGGCGTGGCTGGCGATATTCAAAAGCGACTTCAGGAATATGACATTCTGAGCGTGGTTTTTGATGGAACGCACCCGAACCCAACGACGGTCAACGTTGAAGAAGGGCTGGAGATGCTGCGCGCCAATGATTGTGACTGCGTGATTTCGCTGGGCGGCGGTTCTCCGCACGACTGTGCGAAAGGGATCGCGCTGGTGGCTTCCAACGGCGGCGATATTCGTGACTACGAAGGCGTTGACCGCTCTGCAAAACCGCAGTTGCCGATGATTGCCATCAACACCACGGCGGGCACGGCGTCTGAAATGACCCGTTTTTGCATCATCACCGACGTTAACCGTCATATTAAAATGGCAATCGTTGATAAACACGTGACGCCGGTGCTGTCAGTCAATGACTCTTCCTTGATGGAAGGTATGCCTAAAGGACTGACCGCCGCGACCGGTATGGATGCGCTGACTCATGCCATTGAAGCCTATGTTTCTATTGCTGCCACGCCGATTACCGATGCCTGCGCGCTGAAAGCCATCACCATGATTATGGCAAATCTGCCAACTGCGGTAGACAACGGTAGCAACAGTGAAGCGCGTGAAGCGATGGCCTACGCACAGTTCCTGGCGGGCATGGCGTTTAACAATGCTTCCCTGGGTTATGTGCATGCCATGGCGCACCAGTTGGGCGGTTTCTATGACCTGCCGCACGGCGTATGCAACGCGGTTCTGCTGCCGCATGTGCAGGTGTTTAACAGCAAAGTGGCCGCTGCACGTCTGCGTGACTGTGCTCAGGCGATGGGCATTGATGTGAGCGCGATGAGCAACGAGCAGGGCGCAGAAGCGTGTATCGATGCTATTCGTAAACTGGCCCGTCAGGTGAACATTCCAGCCGGTCTGCGCGATCTGAACGTGAAGGAAGAAGATTTCCCGGTTCTGGCAACCAATGCGCTGAAAGATGCCTGCGGCTTTACCAACCCAATTCAGGCAACGCACGACGAAATCATGGCGATTTTCCGCGCTGCGATGTAATACCCGTATTGCGCTGATTCCGCGATCCTCCCGGCGGCGCTTCGCTTGGTCGGGCTACAGGATAGAGTAGCCCGACCAAGCGAAGCGCCGCCGGGAAACCAACATGTCGCAGGCCTTATTTATCCTGCGAATTTTTATTGTCGGAAACGATACGCAACTCTAGCGAACGAAATTGTCCGTAGATCCACAGTCCAAGCCAGCTTAGACAGCCCATAATGCCGGTTAAAACCAGCGCCAGTAGGGCGAAAAACAGCGGGCTGATAATCAGCACGCCAAAGCCATGCATTACCTCGCCGTTCCAGCGGACGGCAAAAAGCGTAATCCCAATTGCCCCTAAAATACCGTTAAAAATACCCAATGGAACCAGTGAGCACATCAGGCCCAGCAGATGGATTTTAAAGATGCTGCCCGCGCTGATTTTTTTCAAAGAAACAGTCCGGAATTCGTCCATGTTATTGTGCGCTATCTTGTTGTTAAATTTGAAACGACTATAGGGGAAACAACCCTGACGTGATAGCCAATCAAAGCCTGATATTGAACAAAACCCTCAATATTTGTAGTCCGGACAGGCGTTTTACCTGCCCGGTTAATCAAATCTTACTCGCTCTCATTGACCCAAATACGCATCTCACCCTCACCACGGTTAGCCCAGCTAAACCAAGGAATAAACGTTAGCGTCTGCGCCTGGCGCTGTGCTGGCGAGGTGTCGTAATGCCAAAGCGGCTGTTGCTCCGGCTGGCTCGACGAGTGCTTCATGCCTTCTGCTTGCAACAGGACTTTGTGGGCGAAAATGCCTTTGCCATCAATCTGTGTAAACTGCGCACTTTCTGGCAGCCATAGGTTATGCAGTTCCTCGCCGTTATCGGCCTGCTCCAGACAGTACACCAATGGCCCGCGCTGAATTGCGACCTTTCCGGCGACATGGCGCACCAATGGGTTACCGTAAACCCGGCGTACTGGCATCGGCAGCGTTAGCGTTAAGATGTCGCCCTCAAGCCAGGTTCGTGTAATGTGCAAATAACCTTTTTTCACCGTGCCCGCAACATCACGGCCGTTCAGGGTGACGTGCGGATCGGTGCACCAATCCGGCAGGCGCAGTGCCAGCGTGTGGTTAACGGGATCGGGTGAATCAATCTCGATCTTGACCTGATCCTGCCACGGATAGTTGCCGCTGACGCGTAAACGCAGCGTCTGCTCACCCACCGGAACCTCGACGCTGTTACCGATATAGAGATTAACGAACAGCGCATCGTCGCGCGGCGTATAGATATAATGGCCGATAGAGGTCAGCACGCGCGCGATATTCGGCGGACAGCAGGCGCAACCGAACCAGCGCTGGCGCACTGGTTTGACGTGGTCATAAATATGGTTGAATTGCAGCGTTTTCGGGTGAACTTCCAGCGGGTTCACGTAGAAGAAATGTTTGCCGTCCAGCGCCATACCGCCGAGTACCGTGTTGTACAGCGCGCGCTCCATGACATCGGCATACTGGCTGTCACCTTCCATCTCCAGCATGCGACGCGCAAACATCATCAGGCCAATAGAGGCGCAGCTTTCGGCATAGACCGTGTCATTGGGCAGGTCGTAGTCGCTACTAAACGCTTCACCGCTGCTTTGCGAGCCGATACCGCCAGTAATGTACAGCTGACGCTGTGCCATGTTATTCCATAAGCGCAGGCAGTCCTGGCGCTTGCTTTCGTCCTGGCTTAGGCGAGCGAGGTGCGCCACGCCGGCCATCAAGTAGACAAAACGGACGGCATGTCCGATAGCGGTAGGCTGTTCACCGATGGGTTGATGCGCCTGGCTATAGGGTTTGTCTTTCACCATCCATGCGGTGCCGTAGGTATGCCAGTAGGACGTTTTGCCGCGCTTTTCATACTCGTGGTCGTAGAAATGCGGCTGTTTACCGCGCTCTTCTACGAAGTAGTTCACCAGTGCCAGATAACGCGGTTGCTGGGTGACTTCATACAGTCGCATCAGCGCCAGCTCGATTTCAGGATGCCCTGGATAGCCATGGATTTGATGTTCAGCGGTGCCAAACACTTGGTCGATATGGTCTGCCAGTCGGCAAACAACGTCCAGTAATTGCCGTTTACCGGTGGCCTGGAAGAAGGCCACGCCTGCTTCAATCATGTGCCCGGCACAGTACAGTTCGTGGCATTCGGCCAGATTGGTCCAGCGTTCTTGCGGTGCTTTCACCGTGAAGTAGGTATTGAGATAGCCATCTTCGCACTGAGCGGCTGCGACTAACGCGATCACCTCGTCGGCGGTTTTCTCTAACTCGGCATCCGGCTTCTGGCACAGTGACCAGGCGACAGCCTCCAGCCATTTCGCCACGTCGCTATCCTGAAAGACCATCCCGTAAAACTCACCGGTTTGCTGGCCTGCGGCAATACGAAAGTTTTCAATCGCATGGCTGGGTTCTGCATCGTCGATGCGGTCATTTAGCGCATCCCATTGATAGGGAATAACCACATCACGAACCAGTTGCTGGTACTGGGCGAAGAATGGGTCGTTAACTTTTAACGTATGCAAATCGACTTCCATAACAGACATAACAAACTCCTCAGGACTGAACGTGACGTGCGCGAAGGTCGGTCGCAATGCGCGCCATCATAGGATTATTGAGTCGGCAGGCGCGGATGGAGAACGCCAGCAGCAGGTGGAACAGGGCGGGCAACAGGGTTTCCATGGTGGTGATCCCGGTCAGCGACTCGGCGGTCTGGTTATCTGCACCCGGCTGGTACGCTACGTAGATAAAGACCAGGCTGATAATGCCCGCGCTGGAGGCCCAGGCCAGCTTGATAAAGAACAGGTTAAAGGCGAAGTTCATGCCGGATGAGCGCACGCCGGTTTTCCACTCGCCGTAGTCGTCGGAGAAGGCCATCAGCGAGAAGTGCAGCGGCAGGGTGAAGCCCAGAATAATGCCGTTGCCGAGGATCACCGCCAGCCACAGCGTTTGGTGCGCTGGCCCGGTAGGTAAGAACCACATGCCGACGGCGATCGCCGCTAACACCAGGTTGGTGTAGTAGTACAGCTTGACGGTATCGAAGCGGCGCGACAGCAGGTTGATGATCACCGAACCGAAAATGGAGGCAAAGGTCACCATCGTGAAGAACAGCGAGGTGTAGCCGGTGGAGCCACCCAATACGTAGGTGATGAAGTACATGTAGCCGCCGCCGCGGATGTTAAAGACGTTGATCAGCAGGAATGACATCACCAGCATCAGCAGTAGCTGGTCATTTTTGCGCAGCCCGGCGATGTGCTCACGCAGGGTGAATTTGCCCATCATATCCAGCGATACGCGCTCACGAACCCAGAAAAAACAGCACAGGAACATCACCGCCGCAATGGCGCACAGCACGCCCACGCCGTATTGATAACCCTGCGCGGTGTTGCCCTGGCCGAGCACGTTGACCAACCACGGCAGGCCGACTGACACCAGAAAACCGGCAACGCCGCACAGTACGAAACGCCATGCCTGACAGGAGATGACCTCGCTGTGGCGCGTAGTCATGGTGTTAATCAGCGCACAGTAGGGGACGTTAATCGCGGTATAGCTCACCGACAGCAGTAGATAGGTGCCGAATGCCCAGGCGATTTTTACCCCCATGCTGGCATCGGGAACGGTGAAGGTTAGAACGCCAATAATGGCGATAGGCACGGCAATCCACAGCTGCCAGGGGCGAAAACGTCCCCAGCGGCTTTGCGTGCGGTCGGCCAGGACGCCCATTATCGGGTCGGAGATGGCATCGAAAACGCGCAGCACCAGAAAGAGGGTGCCAACCAGCGCAGGGGTGAGTCCAAAGACATCGGTATAGAAGAAGGTCAGGAAGTTCATGATAAGGCAGGTAATAACGGTACCGCCTGCGTCGCCAAGACCGTAGCCGATTTTTTCCCGAATCGATAATTTATCGTCCAGTGAACCCGGCACAATCTCGCTGGTGGTGATGGGTGTAGCGGTCATGGGGTACTCCTCGCAATGTGGAGAGTTCTTATTCAGTAGGGTTATTTTTGTAATGTCATGACCTGTTTAATTTTGCCTGGAAAGCGGTGACCAACAAGGTCACAAAGAAGTATAAAAAGTGGGTAATTCCGACCTGATTAGAAAAGTGTGAAGGCGATCGGGCATAAATCCATTTATTTATTAATAATCAATGAGAAAACGTGTTCATTGCCCATGAATAAGCGGGATTATTAATATTTATGCTCAATCTCTCCATAGCGCTTCCGATTAAGGTACAGAACGGCGGCTTATTTATCTCGCGCGGCGTGGGACGTCATCCGGCGCGCAGGTTGCGCTCATGGGAAATTATTTTTGTTGAAAAAGGGACATTAACGATTCAGGAAGAGGAGCGTATTTTTCAGGTTTGCGCTGGCGACAGCTTATTACTCTGGCCGGGTCGTCAGCATGTGGGGATTGAGGATTTCCCGGCAGAGCTGAAGTTCTACTGGCTGCATTTTGAAATCAATGCGCCCACGCAATCGCATCCGCTGTTAACGCAGTTGGCCATTCCGCAGCAGACCACGCTGCACGATCCCCAGTACCTGACCTCGTTGTTTCGCCAGTTTCTGAACGAGCAGGAAAAAATTCAGCGTAATGCCTCACTGGAATTTATTTTACTGCTGATTTTGCAGCATATTTCGCTATCGGCGCAAACCGAGGAGCCAAAAGATGAAGGCGGGGCCGCGCTGGCCTGGCGGGCGCAGCAGGTGATCCACACTCGCTATCATTTGCCTCTTTCTACCTCAATGCTGGCAAAGGAGTTGCACTGTAATGCCGACTATTTGGGGCGTGTTTATCGAAGGGTATTTCACCTGACGCTGACGGAGGCCATTCACCGCCAGCGGGTGCGCGCGGCGGAAAAACTTTTAAGCAATCATGCGCGTTCGTTAAAAGAGGTAGCCGAGCAGTGTGGGTTTGCCGATGTGGGCTATTTCCGACAAATCTTCCGCAAGCATACCGGCCTGACACCCGCCGCGTGGAAGCGGCGGTATTGCAAAGAGCATATTAATTCGGCATGAGGCAAATGACTGAAAGCGTTCAGGCATTTAACAAAAAAGGCTGACCACCGATGTCGGATCAAAGCAGGACATTGCCCTGCTCTGGCACTCTTAGGGTTTACTGTTCACAACGGAGTGGGGAATGAACCCGTTTATTGTCGCTGATTCCATGAAGTGTATTGGGTGCCGGACGTGTGAGGTCGCCTGCGTCGTGGCGCATCAGGAGCAGCAGGCGTGCGCGACGGTGTCGCGCGAGGCGTTTCTTCCTCGTATTCGCGTGGTGAAGGGCGATACGTTTTCGACGGCGGTAGCCTGTCATCAGTGTGAGGATTCACCGTGCGGCAATGTTTGTCCAACGGGGGCGATCTCGCGCAAAGATGGCTCTATTTGTGTCGATCAAACGCGCTGCATTGGCTGCAAGAGTTGTATGCTGGCGTGCCCGTTTGGTGCGATGAACGTGGTGGTGCAGCAGTCACGTGTGCAGGCGGTAAAATGTGATTTATGCCGTCATCGCGAAGAAGGCCCGGCCTGTGTGGCGGCCTGTCCAACGCAGGCGCTGACCTGTGTTGATGTTGGGCAAAGCGTGATGCCGATATTCATGTAGGTTGTTAAGGTCAGGCCTGATGAACCAGGCCTGACCGCATCTGAATTAGCGTTTCTCGCTAAAGGCTAACTCAATCTCTTCGGCGAGAATTTTCACACCCGCTTCGATTTTTTCCGGCTCTGGAACATAGTTCATGCGCATACATTGATGCGTGTGATCCCAGGGTTTATCCAGGCCCGGGAAGAAGAAGTTGCCGGGAACCATCAGCACACCGCGTTTTTTCAGTCGCTGATACAGTTCCTCAGTGGTAATCGGCAAATCTTTAAACCACAGCCAGAGGAAAATCGCGCCTTCCGGTTTGTGAATCAGACAGCGATCCTCTGGTAAATACCGGCGAATGGTAGCGATAGTTTCCTGAACACGTTGATAGTAGAAAGGTTTGATGACCGTTTCCGACAGGCGCAGCAGGTCGTTGCGCTTAATCATTTCGCACATGATGGCGGGCCCGATGCCGCCGGGAGCAAGGCTGATAATGCCGTTCATATTGCTGATGGCGGTGATAATTTTCTCGCTGGCAATAATGATCCCGCAGCGCGTGCCCGGTAAGCCAAGCTTAGACAGACTCATACACAGGATGGTATTCGGGTTCCACAGCGGCGTGGCTTCGCTAAAGATAATTCCTGGGAAGGGCACGCCGTAGGCATTGTCGATAACCAGCGGTACGCCATGCTGACGGGCTAAGACATCCAGTTTCTTCACTTCGTCATCGGTAATGACGTTACCCGTTGGATTGGTTGGACGAGAAACGCAGATCATCCCGGTATCTTTGCCAATCGGCAGATTGTCGAAATCGACGTGATACTTAAACTGCCCTTCCGGAAGTAATTCAATGTGCGGACGCGTTGAGACGAAAAGATCGTCCTCAAGGCCAGCATCCGCGTAGCCAATGTACTCTGGCGTCAGCGGGAAAAGCACCTTGCGGGTGGTGCCATCGGCGCGACGTCCGGCAAATAGATTAAACAAGTAGAAAAACGCGCTCTGACTGCCATTTGTCAGTGCAATATTCTGTGGGCCAATCTCCCAACCTAATTCATTTCGCAGCATATCGGCGAGGGCGACGAGCAGATCGTTCTTCCCTTGTGGGCCATCATAATTGCATAGCGCTTCAGAGACTTTGCCGCTTTCTAGCATCTGGGCCAGTAGATCCGTGAAGTAAGTATTCATCTCTGGGATCTGCGCCGGGTTACCGCCGCCGAGCATGATGGCGCCCGGGGTGCGTAAACCATCGTTGAGGTCTTCCATCAGGCGTGCGATGCCTGTATGGCGGGTGAACTTGTCGCCGAAAAGTGAAAATGTCATAGCTAATTTTCTATTGCTTATTTTGTGAAGTGGTTAACGATAACGCCACTCACGATAGGGTGCAAATGACCTGGAGGAAGATTATTCAGTGGATAACGCGTGATATTCAATATTGAGTGGTTTTTTATTCTAAAAAAGCCTGCGCATGCGGCGCAGGCTCGATGAAGCATAAATCAGCGGTTACCGGCCCAAACCACCATGACTTTATCCTGTCCATTTTCACGAACAAAACCGTAGCCCTGAGGGAGGGAAAGCGTTGTCTGCTTCCCTGCGCCAATGGCCGGGTGACGGGCGCGGAACTGCCCGAGGGTTTGCCAGTGTGCCACGGTGTCCGCAGCGTGGCCCGTGACATCCTGCCAGTTCATCTGTGAACGCGTACCTTGCAGCGGGTCGGAACCGGTCGGGCCAAAGGGACGATTTGACTCATCGCCGTAGAAAATCTGCACCGCACCGGGGGCTAAAAGTAGTAGTTCAGCCGCGTTGCCACCTTTCTCTCTGAACAGACGGGTATCGTGGGACGACAAATAGCTCAGCACGTTAAAGCTCTGAAGTTTCTCCGCCATCTGTTGCCAGGTGAGATCGATATTGGCCAGGCAGTCGGTGGCTTTCGCCGCTTGATCCTGATAATCGAAGTTGATCATGGCGTCGAAGCCGTGGCGGTAATAATCGCTTTGCATGACGCCATGGCCCCAGGCTTCGCCGGTCATCCAGAACGGTGCATCGTCCAATGCTTTTTGTGGATTGGCCTTTTTCCACGCCGCCAGCGCTTTAATGGACTGCGTTTTTAACTGCTGCCATCCTGCCATTTCCACATGCTTGGCGGTATCCACGCGGAAGCCGTCAATACCGTAGTCCCGTACCCATTGGCTGAGCCAGTGTGTGAGGTAGTCGCGTGGCGTATAACCGTCAATGGCTTTCGCGTGAGTATCCGGCTTGTGGCGATAGAAATTGGGTAGTCCGCTTGGCGTAGTGGATTCCGTTTTCAGGTCAGGGAGGAAGGCCAGCGACATGGTCAGATCATCAAAGCCAGGGTTGTCGTAGTCGCCGATATCCGTGCGGATCCATGCTTTGCCCCACCAGTTTTCCCACGCAGCTTTGTCGCTGAAATTGATGTAGTCGTTAAAGCTGTGCCAGCTCTGACCGGGGCCGGGTTTCCAGTCGGTCCAGTGCTGGCCTAGCGTTTTGGTTATCTCATCACCTTGCAGATAGAGCGCGCCAAATTGGTACTGTTGCATATCGGCCAGTGTGGCGTAGCCGGTGTGGTTCATCACTACATCAAACAGAATACGGATGCCACGCTGGTGGGCGCCATCAACCAGCGCACGCAGGTCGTCTTCGGTACCCATATTGGCATCAAGTGTGCTCCAGTCCTGAGTGTAGTAGCCGTGATAGGCATAATGTGGGAAATCGCCTTTGGTACCGCCACCGACCCAGCCGTGTATTTGCTCCAGCGGTGAGCTTATCCACAGTGCGTTGACCCCTAGCTGTTGCAGATAGTCGAGCTTGCTGGTGAGTCCTTTAAGATCGCCACCGTGGAAGGTGCCAATTTCCTGCATACCGTCTTTATGGCGGCCATAGCTATTGTCGTTGCGGGTGTCGCCGTTGACGAAACGGTCGGTCAGCACGAAATAGACCGTGGCGTTGTGCCAGTTAAAGGGCGCCGTTTTTTCGGTATCAGCACTTTCCAGCAACAGTAAACCGTTGCTGTGCTCAGCGGGTTGTAAGGTGATTTTTCCCTGGGTGACGATGGCCGTCTGGCCGCTGTAGAAATCGCGGACGTGGCTGCCTTCAGCAAAGGTCTGGCCGACATCCAGCGTCAATGGTTTACCGTCCCAACGCGGACACTGGCGAACGTTAACCAGCTTGGTGCTGCTCTCGGAGGCGCTGTTGACGGCAATAGTCAGCGTAGGCGTGCCGGAGCGGGTATCGACTTCCAGCGTATAGGTACCCTCACGGAACAGTCGCCACTGCGGTGCTTCCCCCTTACACGGTTCCAGAGAGAGCATTTGGTTCAGGCGAATCGCGGAAGAGGGCTGCCAGCACTGTTGGTCAAAATTTAGTCTGAGAGGACGAGTATCCTTTGTGAGCGTTTTTTGACTAGTGAATTTTCCCGTTCCATCGGCTGAAAAGGCAGGGAAGTCATCAGTCGTCCAGCTTGCTGCGCTCGCGAAAACGGGTATCAGTAACGGAAGGATGGCTGCGAGTTTCATTCCAATATCCTGTGCCAGAAGGTTTTTACTTAGTGTGCCAGCCAGGAGTTGTGCTGTTATCCTCCCCACGCCAGGAGGAGGGAAAGGGCTGAGTGATGGCGGTCAAAAAATGAACTAAAATGAGAGCTGTTCGGCATTTTGTCAGTGTGAATTGCCATATGCTGAATCGCGTCCGGTAGGCCGTTTCAGAATCGGACTATTTCTTAGACGTGCGTTTTTGGGCTATTTTTGCTATAATTTGAGATTAAGCTCTCAATTTTATTAAATAAGAAGGCGTTGGAATGATTGCATCCGACCAGGAGACCTAATGATATCGACTCCCATTCGACGATATGGGGCCGCGATTCTCATGTTACTCATCTGCACATTTTCAGGTGGGGTGTTCGCAAAAACACACACGGTAACAAAGCATCAAAAAGCCTCGGTAACCAAGCATCAAAAAGCTTCGGTAAAAAAGATAAGTTATAAAAAGGCCAGCAGTAAACAAGAGTATTCTCGCAATAGTGTAAAGAGTAGTTCACTTCCTGATTTGCGAAAATACCCTTCCGGAACACCAAGGAAACGCGCGTTTCTCCGGACGGTAATGCCTTATATCACGAGTCAAAATGCTGCCATCACCGCAGATCGTAACTGGTTGGTTTCCAAGCAGTACGAAGGCCGTTGGTCGCCGACTGAGCGTGCGCGTCTGAAAGACATTGCTGCTCGTTATAAAGTCAGTTGGAACGGCAATACGCGTAAAGTGCCATGGAATTCGCTGCTTGAACGTGTCGATATTATCCCAGGTAGCATGGTAGCCACCATGGCTGCGGCAGAAAGCGGTTGGGGTACATCAAAACTGGCGCGTAACAACAACAACCTGTTCGGCATGAAATGCGGTAGAGGTTGTGGCGCAGGTGCAATGAACGGCTATACCCGATTTGATTCGGTGAAAGAGTCAGTGCAGGCGTATGCGAGAAACCTGAATACGCACCCGGCTTACTCCTCATTCCGTAAATCACGCGCACAGCTGCGTAAAACGGATCAGGAAGTCACCGCAACGGCGATGATTCATAAGCTGAAAGGCTATTCGACCAAAGGCTCCAGCTACAACGATTACCTGTTTGCGATGTATCAGGATAATCAGCGTCTGATTGCTGCACATATGTAATGGTTTACTGAATAGTAAAAAAGCCTTCCAGTGATGGAAGGCTTTTTTGTTTGCGACGAGACAGACTAAGCCTGAATCAACGCCTCACTATGCTGCTCGCGGTACTCCTTCGGCGTAGTGTCATACTCTTTCTTAAATACCGAATAAAAATACTGTAGCGACGGGTAGCCGCACATCTGTGAGATTTCATTTATTGATAGCGATGTCGAGACCAGCAGGCTGCGCGCTTTCTCGAGCTTCTCGCTGTGGATCACGGCGTGGATGGTTTCACCCACTTCCTCTTTGAAACGTTTCTCAAGGTTAGAACGGGAAATGCCAACCGAATCGAGCACCTGCTCAACCTTAATCCCCTTACAGGCATTATTGCGGATATAGTGCATGGCCTGAATGACCGCCGGGTCGTTTAACGAACGGTAATCCGTTGAGCGGCGTTCCATTACGCGCATCGGTGGCACCAACACGCGCTGGAGCGGTAATGCTTCGTTGTCGAGCAGTCGCTGCATCAACTTCGCCGCCTGGTAGCCCATCTGCCTTGCGCCTTGGGCAACCGACGAGAGAGCCACGCGGGAGAGATAGCGGGTAAGTTCTTCATTATCAATCCCAATGACGCATAGCTTCTCTGGCACCGGAATATGCAGATGCTCGCAGGCCTGTAGCACATGGCGTGCTCGGGAGTCAGTTACTGCGATAATGCCCGTTTGCGGTGGCAACGTTTGCAGCCAGTCGGCCAGTCGATTCTGTGCATGCTGCCAGTTTTCCGGTGCAGTTTGCTGACCCTGGTAAATCACCCCACGGTACTTCTCTTTAGCAACAATTTGGCTAAATGCGTATTCACGCTCCTCAGCCCAGCGGTTACCGCTGGTAGAAGGCAGGCCATAGAATGCAAAGCGATGAACCCCTTTTTCCTTCAAATGCAAAAAGGCGCTTTCGACCAGCGCGTAGTTATCGGTCGCAATGTAATGGACTGGGGGATACTGTTCCTGCCGATGGTAGGAGCCGCCAACGCCGACAATAGGCACGTCAACATCGGTGAGTAAGGCTTCTATTGTTGGGTCATCGTAGTCGGCGATAACGCCGTCGCCGAGCCATTCTTTGATGTTCTCAATACGTGCGCGGAAATCTTCTTCAATGAAGATATCCCACTCGGATTGTGACGCCTGTAAGTATTCGCCTACCCCTTCAACCACCTGGCGGTCAAAAGCTTTGTTGGCATTAAATAACAGCGTGACACGATGACGTTTTCCAAACATGGTTCAGGGTTCCTCGTGAATCATGAGGGGTGTTGCCAAAGGGGTCTCTGGCAACACCACGGTCTGGCAATTACGCGCGCCGTTTGGTGGCAGAGTCCATCCACACGGCCAGCAGTAAAATCGCACCTTTGACGATATATTGCCAGAAAGTAGGGACGTCCATCATACTCATTCCGTTGTCGAGCGACGCCATAATAAATGCGCCCATGACGGCACCGGCAACGCTACCGACACCGCCTGCCAGACTGGTGCCGCCGATAACGCATGCGGCGATAGCATCCAGTTCAGCGATATTCCCCGCCGACGGCGATCCTGCCCCCAGGCGGGAGCTGAGGATAAGCCCGGCAATCGCTACCATCAGGCCATTAATGGCAAATACCGCCAGCTTGTTGCGCTCAACGTTAATCCCTGACAGTCGTGCGGCCTCGATATTACCGCCGATGGCGTAGATGCGCCGACCAAATGCGGTGCGCATGGCCATAAATATTCCGCCAAGCATCAGCAGTGTTAATAGCAGGACTGGGGTAGGTACGCCACGATAGTCATTGAGCAGCCAGATTGCGCCTAATACGATAACCGCCGTGAGCGCCTGGCGGCCAACCATGCCCGTTGAGGCGGGTGTGGTGAGCCCCAGCGTCTGACGACGTGCCCGCCCGCGCCACTGCCAGGCGACAAACGCCATCAGCCCAATAGCGCCAAAAGTAAAGCCAATACCGTTAGGCAGATAACTCTGGCCGATTTGCGACATCGCCGCGCTGGTTGGCGAAACCGTGGTGCCGTTAGTGATACCAATCAGGATGCCACGGAAAGCGAGCATCCCGGCAAGGGTGACAATAAACGACGGCACTTTACGGTAGGCGACCCACCATCCATTCCACGCCCCCAGTAGCAGGCCCATGACCAGCGTCACGACGATGGTAAGAGGCAATGGCCAGCCGAACCAGACGTCAAAAATAGCCGCTGCACCGCCCAATAACCCCATCATCGAGCCGACAGACAAATCAATTTCGGCGGAGATAATAACGAACACCATACCGACAGCCAGAATGCCGGTAATCGCGGTTTGACGCAGAAGGTTAGACACATTACGCGCGCTAAGATAGGCGCCGTCAGTGGTCCAGGTGAAGAACAGCATAATCATCACAATGGCGGCGATCATAACGAAAACCTGTAAATTCAATGATTTCAGCCGCAGCATCGGGGTCGGCGCAGGAGCAGCCAGTTTGAGTTCAGACGGATTGTTTTTCGACATGGCGTTCGCTCCTTAAGGCGGCTTCCATCACTTGTTCCTGGGTCAGGTTATGGTTCACCAGGTTGGCTTTGAGTTTTCCTTCGTGCATCACCAGCACGCGGTCGCTCAACCCCAGCACTTCCGGTAATTCAGAGGAGATCACGATGACGGCAATGCCTTGCTGCACCAGTTGGTTGATCAGTTTGTAGATTTCGTATTTCGCGCCGATATCGATGCCGCGCGTGGGTTCGTCGAGGATCAAAATGCGTGGGTTTAGCAGAAGGCAGCGCGCCAGTATCGCCTTCTGCTGATTGCCGCCGCTCAGGCGCCCAATGGCGAGATCCGGCGAAGATGTTTTTACCTTCAGACGCTGGATGGACTGCAAAATACACTGCTGCTCTTTGGCATCGTCGAGGCTGCTTAGGGCGCCGCTAAAGTCGCTCAGTGCGGCGAGCGTAATGTTTTTACCCACCGCCATCACCGGCACGATTCCGTCTTTTTTACGGTCTTCTGGCACCATCGCGATACCGTGAGCGATGGCTTGCTGGCAGTTGTGGATATTGACCTGATGACCATCAATAAAGATTTTGCCTTCCCATCGGCCGCGCCAGACACCAAACAGGCACTGTACCGCCTCGGTTCGCCCTGCGCCGACCAGCCCGGCGATGCCGAGAATCTCCCCGCGCTTGAGGCTAAATGAGATGTCGTTAACGCGCTTGATGTGGCGGTTTACGGGATGCCAGGCGGTGAGATTTTCTACCCGTAGGATCTCGTCGCCGGCAGTATGGGGTTCATTCGGGTAAAGTGCGGTCAGTTCGCGTCCGACCATCATGGTGATGATGTCATCTTCGCTCATGCTGCTGGCATCACGGGTACCGATATGCTGACCGTCGCGAATCACGCAGATGGTGTCGGAAATGGCTTTCACTTCGTTGAGCTTGTGCGAGATATAGACACAGGCGATACCGTGGTTTTGCAGGTCGCGAATAATATCCAGCAGAATGGCGGTTTCCTGCTCGGTGAGCGATGCGGTGGGTTCATCCAGAATCAACAGGCGCACTTGTTTATTAAGTGCTTTGGCGATTTCCACCAATTGCTGCTGGCCGAGCCCTAAATCGCCCACCCGGGTATCCGGTGAAATGGCCAGGTTGACCTGGGCCAGTAGCTTCTGGCAGCGCAGCGTCATGGTATCGTAATCGAGCACGCCATGACGGCTGATTTCAGTGCCGAGGAAGATATTCTCCAGCACGGTCAGATGCTTCACCAGCGCCAGCTCCTGGTGAATAATGGCGATACCCTTGCGTTCGGTATCGCGAATATGGCTGGGCTGTAGGGTCTCCCCGGCAAAAATAATCTCACCGTCATAACTGCCATGAGGATAAATACCGCATAGCACCTTCATTAAGGTCGATTTGCCAGAACCGTTCTCACCGCAGAGCGAAACGACCTCGCCTGGGTTTAATCTTAAGCTGACATTATCGATAGCCTTAACCACCCCGAAGGTTTTGGTAATGCTCTTCATTTCGAGTAAATACGGCATATATGCTTGTGCTCCGCGTAAGCCTGGTTGTCGACGCTATCTCAACAGCCAAGCCGCCCCGGCGTTGTGCCGGGGCATGCCATTTAGAGTTCGCTTTTCTTATGGAAACCATCTTTTACGACGGTCTCGTCAATATTGGTTTTATTGACTTCAATCGGGGTAAGCAGGCGGGATGGAACGTCTTTCAGACCATTATTCAACGTGGCATCAGCCTTGGGTTGCTGCCCATTGCCTAGTTCGACCGCAATTTCGGCGGCACTGTTTGCCAGCAGGGTGATCGGCTTATACACGGTCATGGTCTGCGTACCGTTGATGATGCGTTTGATACCTGCCAGGTCAGCATCCTGACCGGAAATCGCCACTTTACCTGCCAGGCCTTGTGCGCTCAACGCCTGGATAGCACCGCCTGCGGTGGCGTCGTTTGAGGCAACAACGGCATCCACTTTGTTATTGTTAGCGGTCAGCGCATTCTCCATAATCTTCAATGCGTTTTCCGGCAGCCAGCCGTCAACCCATTGATCGCCAACAACCTTAATTTTGCCGTCATCAATATACGGTTTTAATACTTTCATCTGTCCGGCGCGGAAAAGTTTGGCATTATTATCAACCGGCGAACCACCCATCAGGAAATAATTCCCTTGAGGAACCTGATTAACTAAACTTTGGGCCTGCATTTCGCCGACCTTTTCGTTATCGAAAGAAATATAAAAATCGATATCTGCGTTATTAATCATACGGTCATAGGCTAATACTTTAATACCTTCTTGTTTGGCCTCTTTAATTACATTGCTAAGTACCTGACCGTTATAAGGAATAATAACCAGAACATCGACGCCACGGTTGATCATATTTTCAATCTGCGACATTTGCGTTTCTTCGTTGCCGTTTGCTGATTGGACGAAGACTTTTGCGCCCAGTTGCTCGGCTTTATTCACAAAGATATCGCGGTCTTTTTGCCAGCGCTCAAGGCGCAGATCATCAATAGCCATGCCGATTTTTACTTCTTTGGCGCTACTTGCCATGCTGGTCAGGAGTAACGATGCGCAGAGTGTGAGGCAAAGGTTCTTTATCTTCATAATCGTAATGCCTTCTGTAGGGGTAAGGTGGTGAGATTGGCGATAAAAGAAACAGAGATGACTTAACACGCAGCAAATTTTTAACATGTTAATCGTGGCTGGCAATTACAGATTTTTATCTTCCCATTACGATATTTGGTTTAATTGCTAAATTTTGACCGCGATCTGATTTTAAAATTATCAAATGCAAGAATTACCGAGTTAAAGGAAGCGAGATCCCTATTTATTTTGCGAGCCAGCGCACATTTGTGGATTCTCTTAATACCAGTGTGAAATAACGTAATTGAGCAACGGCAATTCAGAATTCAGTATGACAACACGAAGTCTTCCTCGTCGCCTGTCAGATTATGGAGTTCATTATGCAAGCTTATTTCGACCAACTGGATCGTGTTCGTTTCGAAGGCCCGAAAACCGAAAACCCGCTGGCTTTCCGCCACTACAATCCAGATGAATTAGTGCTGGGCAAACGTATGGAAGACCACCTGCGCTTTGCTGCCTGCTACTGGCACACCTTCTGCTGGAACGGTGCAGACATGTTCGGTATCGGTTCATTTGACCGTCCATGGCAGCAGCCGGGTGAAGCCATCGAACGTGCGAAACGTAAAGCTGACGTTGCGTTTGAATTCTTCCACAAGCTAAATGTTCCATACTACTGCTTCCATGACATTGACGTGTCTCCGGAAGGCGCAAACCTGAAAGAGTATCTGAACAACTTTGCGCAGATGGTTGATGTGCTGGCAGAAAAGCAGCAGCAGAGCGGCGTCAAGCTGCTGTGGGGTACCGCAAACTGCTTCACTAACCCACGTTACGGCGCGGGTGCGGCAACCAACCCGGATCCAGAAGTATTCGGCATGGCAGCGACTCAGGTATTCACAGCGATGAATGCCACCCATAAACTGGGCGGCGAAAACTATGTGTTGTGGGGCGGCCGTGAAGGTTATGAAACCCTGCTGAACACTGACCTGCGTCAGGAGCGTGAGCAGATTGGCCGCTTCATGCAGATGGTGGTTGAGCACAAACACAAAATTGGCTTCCAGGGCACCCTGCTTATCGAACCAAAACCACAGGAACCGACTAAGCACCAGTACGACTATGATGCGTCAACGGTGTATGGCTTCTTAAAACAGTTCGGTCTGGAAAAAGAGATCAAACTGAACATCGAAGCGAACCACGCAACGCTGGCAGGTCACTCTTTCCATCACGAAATTGCTACTGCGATTGCGCTGGGCCTGTTTGGCTCTGTGGATGCTAACCGTGGCGACCCGCAGTTGGGTTGGGATACCGACCAGTTCCCGAACAGCGTAGAAGAAAACTCGCTGGTGATGTATGAAATCCTCAAAGCGGGCGGCTTTACTACCGGCGGTATGAACTTTGACGCCAAAGTGCGTCGCCAGAGCACCGACAAATATGACTTGTTCTATGGTCACATTGGCGCAATGGACACTATGGCACTGTCACTGAAAGTGGCGGCTCGCATGATTGAGGGCGGCGAGCTGGATAAACGTGTGGCAAAACGCTATGCAGGCTGGAACGGTGAGCTGGGTCAGCAGATTCTGAAAGGTCAGATGTCACTGCAGGATCTGGCGAAGTACGCCGAGCAGAATCAGCTGGCGCCGCAGCACCAGAGCGGCCATCAGGAACTGCTGGAAGGGTTGGTTAACCACTACCTGTTCGACAAGTAAGCCTTGAGTTTTGCAGGATAAACAATGCCCGGAAGCGTAAGCTTGCCGGGCATCGTACTCATTAAAGGAGCAGTCGCGATGTATATCGGCATAGATCTCGGAACGTCTGGCGTAAAGGCGATCCTGCTTGATGAGCAGGGCACCGTGCTGGCCTCGCACACGGAAAAATTGACGGTTTCTCGTCCACATCCTCTTTGGTCGGAACAGGATCCTGAGCAGTGGTGGCAGGCGACAGACCTTGCCATGAAAGGGCTGGGTCAACAACATAGTCTACAGGGTGTCAAAGCGCTGGGCATTGCCGGGCAGATGCACGGGGCGACGCTGCTGGACAAACAGCAGCACGTGCTGCGTCCGGCAATTTTGTGGAACGATGGTCGCTGTGCGCAAGAATGCCAATTGCTGGAAGAGCGGGTGAAAAACTCGCGTCAGATTACCGGTAACCTGATGATGCCAGGCTTCACTGCGCCGAAACTGCTGTGGGTGCAGCGACATGAAGAAGAGATCTTCCGCCAGATTGATAAAGTTCTGTTACCGAAAGATTATTTGCGATTGCGTATGACGGGCGATTTTGCCAGCGATATGTCGGACGCGGCAGGTACGATGTGGATGGATGTGGCGAAGCGTGATTGGAGTGATGAGATGCTCGCGGCCACTGGTCTGACTCGCGACAACATGCCTGCGTTGTATGAAGGCTGCGACATTACTGGACATCTGCTGGCATCGGTCGCCAAAGCGTGGAATATGCCAGCGGTGCCGGTTGTCGCCGGTGGCAGCGATAATGCTGCGGGCGCCGTTGGCGTCGGAATGGCGGACGCCGGACAGGCGATGCTGTCGCTGGGCACGTCGGGCGTCTATTTTGCGGTGAGCGAAGGCTTCTTGAGTAAACCTGAAAGCGCAGTGCATAGCTTCTGTCATGCTCTACCTGGCCGCTGGCATTTGATGTCGGTGATGCTGAGTGCGGCATCTTGTCTGGATTGGGCGGCGAAGCTTACCGGGTTGGCGACCGTTCCGGCGCTGATTGCCGCAGCAGAAACGGCAGATGTTAACGCCGGTGCGGTGTGGTTCTTACCGTATCTTTCTGGCGAACGCACACCGCACAACAACCCAGAGGCCAAAGGCGTCTTCTTCGGTCTTACCCATCAACATGGTCCAGCCGAGCTAGCACGTGCCGTGTTGGAAGGTGTAGGTTTTGCGCTGGCGGATGGTATGGACGTGGTTCACGCCTGCGGCGTTGAACCGAAAAGCATCACGCTTATCGGTGGGGGCGCGCGTAGCGCTTACTGGCGACAAATGCTGGCGGATATCTGCGGCAAGCAACTGGATTACCGTACCGGTGGTGACGTTGGCCCCGCGTTGGGCGCCGCACGTCTGGCACAGTTGGCTATCTGCAAAGATAAAACGTATACGGAATTGCTGCCACAGCTTGCGCTGGAGCAAGAGCATCACCCTGATGCCGAACGCTTCGCATACTATGCGCCAAAACGTGAAACCTTCCGCCAAATCTATCAGAAATTACTGCCGTTAATGTCTTGATGAGAAATGCCTCCTGATGTCAGGAGGCATTTCTTTAAAGAATTCAATCTGCGAAATAATAATAATTAAGTATGATTTTATTCTGAAATTCCCCTCTTAAGATGACATTTCTGTGTCGTCTTTCTCCGGTTCCCCATAAGGTATTTTGGGTGGATAAGGAGATCCAAATGAAAGCATCAGTATTCACTTCCTGGTTGTTACTCATTGCCGGCATATTGATTTATGCCATTGGGTTATGGCGCGCATGCCCGTTATTGAGTGGAAAAGGCTATTTTCTTGGTGTGCTTATGACCGGTATGTTTGTCACTTATGTTTATCTGCGCGAAGAAAGCATTGGGCGGGTGGATGAACGTTTTGCATCCGTATGTCAGATGGTGGCCCTGGTAACGGTTGGGCTGTTATTCGTGGGGGTGGTCAACGCGCCATTATCGCTGATTGAACGGATGGTTTACCCCGTCGCATTCTTTTTGTCCTTATATGGGCAAGTCTCGTTGTCTCGTTTATCAAAAAAAGAATAGTCAGCGAAAAAGTATAGAGCTGATTAATCGATGATTTTTTCTCAGTTTTACTCAATGGAAAGAGGTAATGAGATGGAAAGTAAAATGTCAACGTACTCACCTGCATTTAGTATCGTGTCATGGATTGCACTCGTTGGTGGTGTGGTGACCTATCTGCTAGGATTGTGGAATGCAGATATGCTATTGAATGAAAAAGGATATTATTTCGCAGTGTTAATATTGGGCCTTTTCTCTGCGGCATCATATCAAAAAACGGTACGCGACAAATATGAAGGTATTCCGACGACTAATATTTATTATATGACTTGCCTTAGCGTTTTTATTATTGCTGTCGCACTTCTGCTGGTAGGGCTGTGGAATGCCACATTGTTATTGAGTGAAAAAGGTTTTTACGGTCTGGCTTTCTTCCTGAGCCTATTTGGCGCGGTGGCGGTTCAGAAAAATATCCGTGATAGCGGTGCTGGGCGAGTACATGATACCGACGCGGTTGATGAGGGGCTCTCAGAATAAATGCCTGCGCCCGGCTTGCTGCCGGGCGTGTCACTTTAGCTCACCAGCCGGCGCGTATCCACACGCTGTAGAGCGATGGAAAGCAGCAGGCTGCCCGCGAGCGTGGTAGAAAACACCCAGAGAATATCCAGCGCAGGCCAGCTTTTCATATCGATGTTCCAGCTGCGCAGCACATAGATAATAAACGCATGGAAACCATAAATTCCTAGCGAATGACGTGAAATTAACGACAGTCCCGGAAGAACGCGGTGGTTTAACGTGTTTTTCACCACAATGAATAACGCTGCCGCGCAGATAAATACCATCGGCCCGCAGTAGACATACCAGGTGTCGGCAAAGTTACCGCGCCACTGCAGTTCATGCAGCGTGCCGCGTGAAATTGCCCATACAGCGCCGACAAATAGCAAGCCACAAATCCATGTCAGCGCTTTTTTTCCGGTCTCCATCATTCCCAGTGCTCGTCCGAGTAATCCATAAAGCACGTAATAGAAGGTATCGCCGTTGATGTAGAGATTAATCGGCAACCATTTTGCACCCTGGCTGCTAAGTGAAACGGTATTCGGGTTGGCGACGATACCAATCACCACCATCAGTGCCAGCAGCATTTTGCCGCTGATGGCTTTTACCTCTATCAACGGAGAAACCAGATAAATAACGATGATGGCGAAGAAAAACCACAAATGATAGAAAACCGGCTTCTGCAGCAGGTTTCTTAATGAGTTTTCCATATTGATGTGGGTAAAGGTCGCAATGAACATGAGCGCTAGCACACTGTAAAACAGTAAACACAGGGCGATGCGCAGGAAATGCCGAGGCTGTGCGCTGCGTGGGCCAAAGAACAGGTAGCCTGAAATCATAAAGAACAGCGGTACGCTGACGCGGGAAGCTGAGTTGAGTATGTTAGCGAAGTCCCAGTTTAATGGGCTGATATCATGTGGATGCGTCACAAACCAGGTGGTAGTGTGGATCATCACCACCATCAAACAGGCAATTGCGCGTAAATTGTCTATCCAGTTAATCTTTTCTTGCATCAGATGCCCTTTTCTCCGCTATAAATAGATTCTGACCCGTCGCTTACGGCGCTATTGCACTGGAAAGTTCTGAGTTTTCCACCCCAGGCTTGTAGAGTCGTGGAGAGATTCGGACAATACGAAAGTGTGAAAGAGTACAGCCAAAAATAACTGCCTGGAAATAGAAATAATGATGAAGCCTCTTCTCCCTCTGCTGGTGTTGCTGGTGCTGGCTGGGTGTTCAACGGTGGAGCCGCCTGTTGAACAGAAAACACAGAGTGCCAGAGTGAATCCTGCACTCTCGCTCGGCATGGAACAACTGTGCAAGGATAGTGCAGCACAGCGATATAACACGGCTGCCCAGAAAATTGACGTTACGGGTTTCGAGCGATTCCAGGGCAGCTACGAGCTGCGTGGTTATACTGCGCAAAATGAAAGTTTTGTCTGCTCTTTCGATGCGGATGGCAGCTTTTTACACCTATCCATGCGCTAAGACAGGCGCGAATGCAGTAAAATTCGGCCTGTTTCCCCCAATTTTCCCTAAACAACCCCGTTTCATACTGTATATCTCGCACTCAGCGGGTATACTGGATCCTTCCTTTCAATCCACACGTATCCAGCACGAAATCATATGCAAAAGTTTGATACCAGGACCTTCCAGGGCCTGATCCTGACCTTACAGGATTACTGGGCTCGTCAGGGCTGCACCATTGTTCAACCACTGGACATGGAAGTTGGCGCGGGCACATCTCACCCAATGACCAGCCTGCGTGCGTTGGGGCCAGAGCCGATGGCAACTGCCTACGTGCAACCATCCCGCCGTCCAACCGATGGCCGCTATGGCGAAAACCCGAACCGTTTACAGCACTACTATCAATTCCAGGTAGTGATTAAACCGTCTCCGGACAACATCCAGGAGCTGTACCTCGGGTCTCTGAAAGAGCTGGGTATGGATCCAACCATTCACGATATTCGTTTCGTGGAAGATAACTGGGAGAACCCAACGCTGGGTGCCTGGGGTCTGGGTTGGGAAGTGTGGCTGAATGGTATGGAAGTGACGCAGTTTACTTACTTCCAGCAGGTCGGCGGCATGGAATGTAAACCGGTGACCGGTGAAATCACCTACGGTCTGGAACGTCTGGCGATGTACATCCAGGGCGTTGATAGTGTTTACGATCTGGTCTGGAGCGATGGTCCGTTGGGTAAAACTACCTACGGCGACGTGTTCCACCAGAACGAAGTCGAGCAATCGACTTACAACTTTGAATACGCAGACGTCGACTTCCTGTTCTCCTGCTTTGAGCAGTATGAGAAAGAAGCTCAGCACCTGCTGGCGCTGGAAAACCCACTGCCGCTGCCTGCCTACGAGCGTATTTTGAAAGCTGCCCATAGCTTTAACCTGCTGGATGCGCGTAAAGCCATCTCCGTCACTGAGCGTCAGCGCTATATCCTGCGCATTCGCACCCTGACTAAAGCAGTGGCAGAAGCTTACTACGCTGCCCGTGAAGCCCTTGGCTTCCCGCTGTGCAATAAGAATAAATAAGAGGCGGCCATGTCTGAGAAAACTTTCCTGGTGGAAATCGGCACTGAAGAGCTGCCACCAAAAGCACTGCGCAGCCTGGCTGAATCCTTTGCTGCGAACGTGACTGCGGAGCTGGATAACGCTGGCCTCGCGCACGGTAAAATCGAATGGTTTGCTGCTCCGCGTCGTCTGGCACTGAAAGTCGCAAATCTGGCAGCTGCGCAAGCCGATCGCGAAGTCGAAAAACGCGGCCCGGCGATTGCCCAGGCATTTGATGCTGAAGGTAAGCCGAGCAAAGCGGCCGAAGGCTGGGCGCGCGGCTGTGGTATCACCGTCGATCAGGCTGAACGTCTGGCGACTGATAAAGGTGAATGGCTGCTGTATCGCGCACACGTGAAGGGCGAAAGCACCGAAGCGCTGCTGCCGAACATGATTGCCACCTCGCTGGCGAAGCTGCCAATCCCGAAACTGATGCGCTGGGGCGCGTCTGACGTCCACTTCGTGCGTCCGGTCCACACCGTAACGCTGCTGCTGGGCGACAAAGTCATTCCGGCTACCATCCTCGGTATTCAGTCTGACCGCGTTATCCGTGGTCATCGCTTTATGGGCGAGCCTGAGTTCACCATCGACAATGCCGACCAGTATCCGCAGATCCTGCTGGAACGCGGTAAGGTTGTTGCTGACTACGAAACGCGTAAAGCAAAAATCAAAGCCGATGCAGAAGAAGCGGCGCGTAAAATTGGCGGTAATGCCGATCTGAGCGAAAGCCTGCTGGAAGAAGTGACTTCCCTGGTTGAGTGGCCGGTTGTTCTGACCGCAAAATTCGAAGAGAAATTCCTCGCGGTACCAGCTGAAGCACTGGTCTACACCATGAAGGGTGACCAGAAGTATTTCCCGGTTTACGATAACGCGGGCAAGCTGCTGCCAAACTTTATCTTCGTCGCCAACATTGAATCGAAAGATCCGATTCAGATTATCTCGGGTAACGAGAAAGTGGTTCGTCCACGTCTGGCGGATGCCGAGTTCTTCTTTAATTCCGACCGCAAAAAACGCCTGGAAGATCATCTGCCGCGCTTGCAAACCGTGCTGTTCCAAAAGGAACTGGGTACGCTGCGCGACAAGACTGACCGTATTCAGGCGCTGGCGGGCTGGATTGCAGAGCAGATTGGTGCTGACGTAAATCACGCGACTCGCGCGGGTCTGCTGTCTAAGTGTGACCTGATGACCAATATGGTCTTCGAGTTCACCGACACGCAGGGCGTGATGGGCATGCACTACGCACGTCATGACGGTGAAGCAGAAGACGTTGCTGTCGCGCTGAACGAGCAGTATCAACCGCGCTTCGCCGGTGACGCCCTGCCGTCCAACCCGGTTGCCTGCGCCGTTGCGATTGCTGATAAGATGGATACGCTGGCGGGTATCTTTGGTATCGGTCAGCATCCGAAAGGTGATAAAGACCCGTTTGCGCTGCGTCGTGCCGCGCTGGGCGTGCTGCGTATTATCGTCGAGAAGAACCTGAATCTGGATCTGCAAACGCTGACCGAAGAAGCGGTTCGTTTGTACGGTGACAAGCTGACCAACGCGAAGGTCGTCGATGAAGTCATCGACTTCATGCTGGGACGTTTCCGTGCATGGTACCAGGACGAAGGTTACACCGTTGATACTATTCAGGCGGTATTGGCTCGTCGTCCGACGCGTCCAGCAGACTTTGATGCTCGTATGAAGGCGGTTTCGCACTTCCGCACGCTGGAAGAAGCGTCTGCGCTGGCTGCAGCTAACAAACGTGTATCCAACATCCTCGCCAAGTCTGACGAGACGTTGAATGACATCGTTCATGCTTCTGTATTGAAAGAAGCGGCCGAGATTAAGCTGGCGGGCAACCTGGTTGTTCTGCGCGACAAACTGCAGCCGTACTTTGCAGCGGGTCGTTACCAGGAAGCGTTGGTCGAACTGGCATCCCTGCGTGAACCGGTGGATGAGTTCTTCGAAAACGTGATGGTCAATGCAGAAGATAAAGATGTTCGTCTGAATCGTCTGACGTTACTGTCTAAGCTTCGCGATTTGTTCTTGCAGGTAGCGGATATTTCCCTGTTGCAGTAACAATGTGTTAGCTTGATAAAAAACCTGCTTTCGAGCAGGTTTTTTTATATCTGAGATATTAATACGTGAACCGTTAATAATGATTTAAATTATATTTCTGATTTTTTCATTGATAGGTGAAAAATACTTTAGGAATACGTTCACCCAGAGATAAACAGTATTTGAGATAGAATAACGTTGGGTGCTTGAGACTGTTTGTCTCAGGTATTTACCAAAAGGCAGACAGAGAAAAGCCCCACCTGATGATAAATCAAAGTGAGGCCACCTCTATGCCTGAACACCATAAGGGTAGTCTCTTACTCGTTGAAAATCAACATAAGGGGCTAGGGATGCCACAAAAATCTATGTTGTATAGTTTGATAGTGATATGTCTCACTATTCTATTATTTACCTGGATGGTTCGCGATTCATTATGCGAATTGCATATTAAGCAAGGAAATAATGAGATCGCGGCATCTTTAGCCTGTGATATTAACCAGTAAGGGCTTTTGGCGGGGAGTTATCCCCGCCAATTTTTCGGTGTTATGCATTCTCAATGCACCCTTTTTATTATTTTCAACAATAAAAAAGCCTCTCGTATTGGTGAGGCCTTTTTTTCATAAATCCAAAGCGCCTAAAAAAATAGCCTTGAAATGCGCCCCGCAATACGTTTATCCTTTGTCGCGACGAATCCCTCGTCTCACTGAGGCACACTGAAAATGGACAAACACACCTGCTGATTTCGAATCCTTGCTAAGCAGCTTGCTGCAAGCAGGGGAGTTATTGATTTCACTCAGGAGTGCTTATGGCCCATTGTGCGCAATTCCCTTCTTTTATTTTGCATCAAGTCACCTGTCAATTTGCGACGGGCGATACCCTTTTTGGCCCGTTAAACCTTTCGCTGGATAAGTCTCTATGCGGTCTGGTCGGACGTAATGGCGTTGGTAAAACACGATTACTACGCCTGTTGGCGGGCGGTGATCCCCCATCGACGGGGCATATTGAATGTCTTACGTCGTATGCCTATGTTGCACAGCAGCATACGATTTCCCCTGAAACCACTCTTGTCGAGTTGTTGGGCTACGCGCCGATTTATACCGCCTTACAACGTCTTGAAGAGGGGGATGCGCTGGCAGAGGATATTGAGGCGCTGGATGGTTTTTGGGATCTTCCTGCCCGCCTGAGTACGGCGTTCCAGGATGCGAGGCTGGGTGAGTTTACTCCGCAGCGGCTTGCCTCTTCTCTCAGCGGTGGCGAAAGGATAAAAGCCTTGCTGTGTACGGCGTTTATCTCTGATGCTGACTATTTGTTGCTTGATGAACCGACCAATCACCTTGATAGCGGCGGGCGAGAGTGGCTTTACCGACAGCTTGAAAACTGGCGCGGCGGTGCGTTAATCGCCAGCCATGACCGACAACTGCTGGCGCGAATGCCACACATTCTTGAACTTACCCCCGCCGCGTTGCGTAGTTACGGTGGAAATTATGCCGATTACCAACAACAGCGCGATGCTGAACAGATGGCGGCACGCGCAGCGCTGGAACATGCCGCCACTGAAAGACGGCGCACTCGTGCGCGAATGCAGAAGGAGCATGACGATTGTCAAAGGCGTTCTGCTAAAACGTTGCGAACCGTTGATAGCCTGAATATCGCCTCGTTTGAGCGGGTGAAATACAAAGGTGCCGCGCGAGAACGTCCCGGAACGCTGTTGCGTCAGCATCGAGACCAATCCGGGGCGCTGGATAACGCGGTGAGGCAAGCGCGTGAGCGAGTTGAGGAAGATAGCCCGGTCATGTTCACACTGCCGGGAAGTCAGGTGGCTGCTGGCAAGCAGGTTGTCGTCCTGGAAGCGTTGCAATTGGCTTACCAAACGCTATCTCCACTCGACTGGCGGATGGATGGCCCGATGCGAGTAGCGTTACGTGGGCCAAATGGTTGTGGAAAAACCACGCTGCTGAAAACGTTGATGGGAATAGAGGAACCATTATCTGGATATGGTCAGCTATCGGTCACGGCAGCCTGGTTGGATCAGCACCTTACGCAATGGGATTTATCATTGTCGGTGATGGCGCATCTTCGCGCAGGCGATACGCCGCTAGAAGAGGGCGCAATTCGTACCTGCCTTGCGCAATTACAGTTGGGGGCCGATAAAGTGAATTTACCGCTCGCGATGCTCAGCGGTGGTGAACGATTAAAAGCTGTGCTGGCTTGTGCGCTCTGGCAACGGGAACCGGCACAACTGCTGTTACTGGATGAGCCCACAAATCATCTGGATTTAGCTTCGGTACAGGCAATTGAAGCAGCGCTGGCTGATTTTCCCGGTGCGATGATCGTAGTGTCACATGATGAGGCATTTTTGCAGGCGCTGAAATTGACGCATTGTCTGGAGTGGCGGGAGTCGGGTTGGTATTTCAGTGAGGTATAGGCAAAAAAAATCCCCGCCGTAAGGCAGGGATTTAGAATTTTTAGCGGCGTTAACTTACAGAGAAGTTACGTTGCCAGCTGCTGGGCCTTTAGCGCCGTTCTCGATGGTGAAGGAAACTTTCTGACCTTCGTCCAGAGATTTGTAGCCATCGTTCATGATAGCGGAGAAGTGTACGAACACGTCTTTTGAACCGTCGTCAGGAGTGATGAAACCGAAACCTTTATCAGCGTTGAACCATTTTACGATACCAGTCATTTTACCGGACATAGAAATTACCTTTAAATATTAAATGAGCCTTTCGGCATTATGGCATGCTTTACAGAATTTAAAAGCGTAAAGAAAATGTCGCTACGAGGGGTACCAATGGATAACCTTGAAGGGAACTGCTTTACTCACTGCTTTGTGGTCTGTAGGTCAAACCGTGAGTGCATTAACGCATACTTCTTATCAGGAAAGCAAACGTTATCCGCAGGAAATTTATGGAACCGCTTCGTTTCGACACCAGTGAATTTAGTTTAAAAAATTGATTTTAAAGAAAATAACTGCTTTTGAATGCTAATGTAAAAAAATGTCATTACACCCCGACAGTACTCCCGCCGGGGTATTTTTTATACTTTCTGCACGGGTTCTGGCAGGGCGACAGGGGTGGCGTCAGGCGGATTTGCCAGTCGTTTGCTCGCTGCATATTTAATCATTAATGCAATTGCAGACAGCAAAGCGGGGATCGCCAGCAACGCGAAAATGCTCTTAAACGAAAGCTCCGCCTGCATCAGGAATGCGCCGCTAAATGCTCCCAGAATCCCTCCAAAGCGGCCTAGCCCCAACATCCAGGCTACGCCTGTTGCGCGCCCCTGCGTTGGATAAAAGCCTGCTGCCAGCGCTGGCATTGAGGATTGTGCGCCGTTCATAATTGTGCCAGCGATAAAGACCATTACCCCCATCAGCACCAGATTATCGGTTGAGAAACCGACCAGGCAGACGAATACCCCTGTTAGCAGATAGCCAACAGCGACCACTTTGTTCGGGTTAATTTTATCCATCAGCGCACCGAGTATCAGCACGCCAATACCCCCGCCCAACGGGAACAAAGCGGTAATAATCGATGCCTGGCTAAGCGTAGCCCCGGTTTCGCGGATCAGGAGTGGCAGCCAACTGGTCAGCAGATAGAAGATTAACAGGCCCATAAAGTAGGTTAGACACAGCATAATGGTGCCCACCAGGTAGCGTGGTGAGAAGATCACGCCCAGCGCCGATTGTTCTTTGACCTGGCCTGCTTCCTGTAAGACGAAATGGGTGCTATCCGGCAAGGGGGCGATACGACGCAGGATGGTGCCAATTTGCTGCTGCGACTTATTTTTCACCGCCAGGTAACGGGCCGACTCCGGCAACAGGAAAATCAACGCGACCGCCAGCATCAGCGGCATTACGCCGCCTAGCACCAACACGCTCTGCCAGCCGTAATGTGGAATCATCCAGGCGGAAATAAAACCGCCCATCGAGGAGCCGATCGGGAATCCGACAAACATCAGGTTAACCAATAATGCCCGGCGGCGCTCAGGGGCATATTCGCTCATTAAGGTGGCGGCATTTGGCATCGCAGCGCCAAGTCCCAGACCCGTTAAGAAGCGCAGTACGGTCAACTGTGTCAGCGAAGTCGCAAAGGCGGTAATCAGGCTGAAGCCGCCAAAAACCAGAATGGAGAGCACCAATACTTTCTTACGCCCGATACGGTCTGCCATTGGGCCTGCGGTGAGCGCGCCAACGGCGAGGCCGACCAGCGCGGCGCTCATGACTGGGCCAAGATCTGATTTCTGCACACCCCATTCCTGTACCAGGTCAGAGGCGATAAAACCGATAATGGCGGTATCAAATCCGTCCATTGCGACAGTCACAAAGCACAACACCAGAATCATCCACTGGTACTTTGAGAAAGGGTGACGATTGATAAAAGCCTGAATATCCGTTGTTGTCTGTGTTGTCATGCGGTAATTCCTGCTAGCGATGTGAGAGAGCCGGATTGATATCTCTTATCTCTCCCGAAGGTATCGAGATGTTTGGGCGATTATCGAACGAATTGTCGTTAATCGTTCATTAAATCAAATCACTAAGCGGTGCTTCTCACAATGCATGGTCAAACGGAAGTGTGCGATAATCGTTCACCCTGACATCAGTCGCTGACATTTAGTGATATAAATATATACGTATCAGCGAGTTAATCACGTTATTGATGGATGAATTCATTGCAATAAATGTGATGAATGCAACAGCTTATTAACATTTATACTGAACCCGTGCAGAACGGATGAAAAAGGTATCTTGCGGCGCGGCTCTGGACTATCCTTGTCATCGTTAGGCACGCGTGTGCCGGTTTGCGCTTTTTTTTGGCTGAAGGAGTATGAAAATGGCGACAGGAAAGTCCTGCTCTCGCTGGTTTGCGCCTGTTGCGGCGTTATTGATGGTTGTTAGCCTGAGTGGGTGTTTTGATAAGGAAGGCGATCAGCGTAAAGCATTCGTCGATTTCTTGCAGAATACCGTGATGCGTGGCGGTGAACGCCTGCCGACGCTGACGGCTGACCAGAAAAAACAGTTCGGGCCGTTTGTTTCCGACTATGCCGTCATTTATGGTTATTCACAGCAGGTGAGCCAGGCGATGGACGCGGGTTTACGCCCGGTTGTTGATAGCGTTAACGCCATTCGCGTACCGCAAGATTATATGACTCAGCGCGAGCCGCTGCGCCAAGCCAACGGTTCATTGAACGTCCTGAGCCAGCAGTTACAGAATGCTAAAATGCAGGCTGATGCCGCACATTCTGCGCTGAAACAGGCCGACGATCTGAAACCGGTATTTGACCAGGTTTACAGCAAAGTGGTGACTGCACCGTCTGACGCGTTGCAACCGCTGATCCCTGCGGCACAGGTCTTTACCCAGCAGCTGGTACAGGTGGGTGATTTTGTCGCACAGCAGGGCGCTGAGGTGAGCTTCGTCGCCAACGGTATCCAGTTCCCGACCTCTCAGCAGGCAAGTCAGTATAATACGCTGATTGGCCCGCTGGCGTCGCAGCACCAGGCATTTAGCCAGGCCTGGACCGCAGCCGTCAACGCGACGAAATAACGAATTATCTGGCCCGGCATCCTGCCGGGCCAGATTGTTTTACCCCGCCACCTGCGGGTTCACACAGTTCTTCTCTACCTTCCCACGCAGCGCATCAATCAGATTATCTACCGCACAGGCCGCCATGTTATAGCGCGTTTCATGCGTCGCTGAGCCAATATGCGGCAGCGCCACCACGTTTGGTAATTTCAGCAGCGGAGAGTCAACGGATAGCGGTTCCTGTTCGAAGACATCCAGCCCAGCGGCGTGGATTTCACCTTTCTCCAGTGCAGCAATCAGCGCTTTTTCGTCAACCACCGGCCCGCGACCTGCGTTGATAAAAATGGCGGACGACTTCATACGGGCGAACTGTTCGGCGCCAAACAGATGGTGTGTCTCTTCGGTCAGTGGCAGGATCAGGCAAACAAAATCAGCCTCTTCTAGCAACGTGTTTAATTCACAGTAGCGCGCATTAAAACGCTCTTCGGCCTGAGGATGGTGACGACGGGCGTTGTACAGAATCGGCATGTTAAAGCCAAAATGTGCGCGCTGGGCAAGCGCCATGCCAATACGTCCCATCCCAACGATCCCCAGCGTTTTATGGTGGACATCGACACCGAACCAGTCCGGGCCTATGCCTTTTTTCCATTCACCAGCTTTCACCCGCTCAGCGACTTCAACCACGCGGCGCGCTGAACTCAACACCAGAGTCATCAACGTATCGGCCACGGTTTCGGTCAGGACGGTTGGCGTATGCATTAGCAGCACGCGGCGGGCATTGAGGGCATCAACGTCAAAGTTGTCATAACCTACGGAGATGGTTGAAGTCGCGCGAAGTTTCGGCATCTTCTCCAGCAGGGCGGTATTGACGGCTTCACTGGAGCCCAGCAGACCTTCTGCTTCGGCAAAAGCCTGTTGATGCTGCGTAACGGTTTCCGGGCGCAGGTTAGCAACCTGCGTCACGGTAAAATGCTCTTCCAGGCGATGCAGTAAATCGTCAGGTAACGCTTTATAGAGAATAATGGACGGCTTCATGCAAATCTCCGTAAGTTAAAATTTAAGCGTGGCGTGCGCCAATCGGTAGCTGTTGATTATTAGCAGGCTTAACAATCAGAGTTAGCCATACTGAGGCAAAAAGCGCTACCCCCATAAAAATGTATGATGCTGACGGGCTGCCGGTGACACCGTTGAGATAGCCCACAACCCATGACCCAAGGAACGAACCCAGAGCGCCCATGCTGTTGATGAGCGCCATCGCACCACCGGCAACGTTGCGCGGCAGCATCTCAGGAATAATGGCAAAGAATGGCCCATACGGCGCGTACATGGCGGCTCCGGCAATGACCAGCAGGGTGTAAGAGAGCCAGAAGTTATTCGCACCGACGGCCCAGGAACCGATAAAGGCAAAGGCGGCAATCAGCAGCAATGGCCAGACGAACAGTTTACGGTTTTGCAGCTTATCGGAAGCCCATGACACCACAATCATCGCTACCGTTGCCGCCAGATAAGGTACTGAGGAGAGCCAGCCGACTTCGACCATACCTAAGTTGGCACCCCCGCTGCGGATAATGGAAGGCAGCCACAGCACGAACCCGTAAACCCCGATGCTCCAGGTAAAATACTGCATACACAGCAGGATAACGTTGCGCGAGCGGAAGGCTTCGCCATAGTTACGTACGGCTTTAATTCCCTGCTGCTCACGCTCGAGCTGCGCCTGCAATGCCGCTTTTTCTGACTCACTCAGCCAGCCCACCTGTGACGGCTTGTCTTTGACCAGCACCCACCAACAAAATGCCCAAATGACAGCCGGGAAACCTTCAATAATGAACATTTCACGCCAGCCTAGCGCCTGAATAAGGTAGCCGGAAACCACTGACATCCAGAGAACCGTCACCGGGTTGCCGAGGATCAGGAAGGTGTTTGCCCGTGAACGCTCTGACTTGGTAAACCAGTTACTGATATAGATAAGCATCGCTGGCATCACCGCGGCCTCAACGATACCGAGGATAAAGCGAATGGCGGCCAGCGCAGGAATATTGCTGACGATCCCGGTAAGAGACGCGCAGCCGCCCCACAAAATCAGACACACAAAGATCAGTTTGCGTACGCTGCGGCGTTCGGCATAAATCGCACCGGGGATTTGGAAGAAGAAGTAGCCGAGAAAGAAGAGGGCGCCAAGCAGGGATGAGATCCCTTTGGTGATCCCCAGGTCTTCGTTGATACCGGCGGCGGAAGCGAAACTGAAGTTCGCACGATCAAGATACGCCAGGCTGTACGTGATAAACACGATCGGCATGATGTACCACCAACGTTTTGCTGCGTTTGTAGAGCTGTTCATAGGCTTGCCTCTATTTTCGCTTTGCCGCCGCTGTATGTAGGGTACAGGGGGCCGTTATCATACGTGACGTTATTCGCCTAACGCTTCACGCGTCGGTAATCCTTCGCTATCGCCCTGGACCTGGATGGCCAATGCGCCAATTTTATTACCGCGTGTCACCGCTTGATGCAGCGTACGGCCTTCCAGCAATGCGCTGATCACGCCGACGGCAAAACCATCGCCCGCGCCGACCGTATCGACCACGTTATCCACCTTCACAGGCGCAACGCAGCCCTGTTCACCGTCAGCGGTTTTATACCAGGCGCCGTCGGCTCCTGTTTTCAGCACCACGGCTTTCACGCCGCGTTGCAGATAAAAATCAGCAATCCCTTCCGGCGTCTGCTGTCCGGTTAAAATCATTCCCTCTTTCAGGCCCGGCAGTACCCAGTCGGCCTGGAACGCCAGTGCATTGAGTTTTTCGACCATCTCCGCTTCACTCTTCCACAGTACCGGCCGTAGGTTTGGGTCAAATGAGAGCGTTTTGCCCAGCGCTTTCATGGTGCGAGCGGTATGGGTCAACAGTTCGTATGAACTGCCTGAAAGCGCCGCAGCCACGCCGCTTAAGTGGAGATGGCGAGCGCTGGAGAAGTACGCGTCGTGGTAGTCCTCAACCGACAGGTGGCTGGCTGCCGATCCTTTACGGAAATATTCCACAATGGGATCGGTTCCATTTTCGACTTTAGATTTGAGCTGAAAGCCGGTTGCGTGATGCTCGTCGATAACGACACCGCGAGCATCGATCCCCTCTTTTTTCAGGGATTTGATAACAAAACGGCCAAAACTGTCATTGCCCACGCGGCTGACCCAACCCACGTTGAGCCCCAGGCGTGCAAGGCCAGTGGCGACGTTAAGTTCTGCGCCCGCCACGCGCTTAATGAACTGCTCCACTTCCTCTAAATCACCGGTCTGGGTGGCGACAAACATGGCCATCGCTTCACCGATAGTGATGACATCCAGGGAATCCTTCATCGTTTACTCCTTACGTAACAGGTCGACGTAGCGGCGGGTGACAGCCGTCAGATCGGCGCCCTCCAGCGGGAATTCAATGCCGCGTGGTACGTCTATAGGCAGTGTGTTCAGCAGTTCCAGCCAGCGAGGATCCGCTTCATCCGGCGGGATAGCGCGATAGCTGTCGCGATGTGTGGCGGCGGCTTTGACGTGAATATAGCCGACCGATGGCGCAAGTTGTTGCGCGGCGGCCTCCGGGGAATCGCCAACCCACAGCCAGTTGCCCATGTCGAACGTCAGTGATATCGGAAGCTTTTGCGTGTGGCTGGCGGCATTGAAGCGCTGCATCGGCGGCAGTCGTCCGCAGGTTGTTTGATCGTTCTCAACCACCAGTTTCATCCCACTACTTTCCAGCCAGTCGCGAAGGGTATTGAACAGTTTTGTATCGGAAAAATGGCCAAGCGACACCTTTAGCCACAGCGCGTGGAGCGTTTTGGCTTCCTGGAGCAAGGCTGGAAGTTGGGGATTGAGGGCGCCATCGGACATGAACAGCGGTTCCGGGGCTGAGTAGCAGGTTAGCAGGCCCGCCGACTCAATGGCTGATGCCAGTTCAGGCAATGCCTGAAGTTCCGCTGGCGTGAACAGTTCGCGACGGATTTCCACGCCATCTGCGCCGGCTTTAGCGATGATTGGCAGTAGGGCAATTTGCCCGCCCGCAGTGCGTACCGTGTCGTGGCCATATGCGGCGGTGACCACCATGATTTTTCTTTGCATAGGAACTCCAAATCTAACGCTCTTTCACATACGCTAGATGGAATCGGTTCCAAAGAAAATCTCACTGTGTTGAATTTATGATCACCATCACGAAGGAATGTTAACGAGCCGTTGAACCGCGAACGATCAGTTCACCTGAAAATACCTGCTCATGAAGGGTGTCGGAAGTGCCTTCAATACGGCGTACTACCTGTTCGACAGCGGCATAGCCAATCTGCCATGTCGGTTGTTTCAGGGTCGTAATGCCCACGCCAGCCAGCTCCGCCCACTCCAGTTCATCGAACCCCAGAAGGCCAATATCACTGCCCCAGTTCAGGCCAATGCGTTTGAGCGAACGGGCCACCTGTAGCGTGAGTGCGCCGTTGGCGGAAATCACAGCCTTGCGCATTCCGCGATGCTGCTGATGAAATTGGCGTAGCGTGTTATCAAGCTGAGCATTTTCGGCCAGCGGCACCTCTGCATTTTCCGCCACCATTCCCGGATAGCGGGCAAGCGTGGCGCGAAAGGCGCTAAGACGCTCGCGGCGAGTGTTGACAGTACCTAGCGGCTCGCTCAGAAACAGTAGCGCTTCGAAACCTTGTTCAATTAGATGTTCGGTGGCAGTGGTGGCTGCCTGAGTATTGTCCAGCCCCACGACGTCGCAGGCAAAGTCAGGGATTTTTCGGTCAATCAGCACCATTGGCAATGCGGATTGTTGCAGCCGATGCAGACCTTCTTCACGCATCCCCACGGCGTTTACTACAATGCCTTCCACCTGATAACTGCGTAGCAGATCGAGGTAATGCAACTCCTGGTCCACCTCGTTATTGGTGTTACACACTAGCGGAGTAAAGCCTTTATCGCGGCATGCGGCTTCAATACCGCTTAGCACGTTGACGGAGTAGGGGTTGGTGATATCCGCGATGATGAGACCAATCAGGCGAGTGCGGCCGCGCTTTAAATTGCGCGCCATCAGGCTTGGGCGATAGTCGAGTTCGGCAATCGCGGTTTCAATACGCGCCAGCAACGCATCTGACAGCAGATGTTTTTCGCCATTAAGATAACGTGAAATGCTGGTTTTGCCGGTTTTCGCGGCTTTTGCCACATCGCTGATGGTAGGGCGCGCTGATTTTGCCATTGAAGTGTCTCTCGCCTGAAAGTGACAACACCTTAACGCGAAAATCGTTGATGGCAAGTTGATTCATGTCGGATGGTGATGTCACCATCCGACAGTGCAATTACTGAATCGGGCTTAAGGTGATTTCAACGCGGCGGTTCTGCGCCTTGCCTTCAGCCGTGCTGTTGCTGGCGATTGGGTTCGCCGGGCCCATACCGCGGGTGCGGATGCGGCTGGCTTCAACGCCTTGAGTAATCAACGAGCTGGCAACGCTATCGGCACGCTGCTGGGAAAGACGCATGTTCAGATCCTGGCTTCCGGTACTGTCGGTGTAGCCCATCACGTTCACGGCTGTCTTATTGTACTCTTTCAGCACCATCGCCACGCCGGTCAGCGTGTTAGCACCCGCAGGTTTGAGGGTGGCACTGCTGCTGTCGAAGGTAACGTTGTTTGGCATATTCAGGATGATGTTATCGCCGCTGCGGGTCACGCTAACGCCGGTTCCCTGCATTTTGTCGCGCAGTTTTGCTTCCTGCACATCCATGTAGTAGCCCACGCCGCCGCCGAGCGCTGCGCCTGCTGCCGCACCAATCAGCGCGCCTTTGCCGCGATCTTTCTTCGACGAAGAGAGCGCACCGACGCCCGCGCCGACCAGCGAGCCGATGCCCGCCCCAATGCCTGATTTACCCGCTTCACGTTCGCCGGTGTACGGGTTTGTGGTGCAGCCAGATACCGCCAGGGCGCCGCTCACGATGGCAGCAATCACTAAAATACGTTTATTCATCTTCATTCCTTATGACTTTCTTATTTTCACCACAGCGACCGTGGCGCATGATTATGACGCGCGAACATGAAGAAAATTCTTGGGAACTCTCTGAAATTTGTAAGTAACATTGACCGGCGCAATAAATAAACGACGTCACCTGCAGGAGCGCTCACTTTGTCTACACCCTTTTCTGTATTAACCGCTGCCCATTGGGGGCCGATACTCGTCGACACCGATGGCGAGAATGTTCTGGCATCCCGCGGGGCGCTGCCGACCTCGCATCCTAACTCGCTGCAAAGCGTGGTGCGCGATCAGGTCCACAGTAAAACCCGTATCCGCTATCCGATGGTGCGTAAGGGTTATCTTGCTTCACCGGAAGCTCCTCTGGGTGCGCGCGGGCAGGACGAATTTGTTCGGGTGAGTTGGGATGAGGCGTTGGATCTGCTGCACGCGCAGCACAAACGTATTCGCGAGACGTATGGACCATCGGCTATTTTTGCCGGTTCTTACGGTTGGCGCTCAAACGGCGTCCTGCATAAGGCGGCAACGTTGTTGCAGCGTTATATGAGCCTGGCAGGCGGTTATACCGGTCATCTGGGCGATTACTCCACCGGCGCGGCACAGGCCATCATGCCGCATGTGGTGGGCGGCAATGAGGTTTATCAGCAGCAAACCAGCTGGCCGCTGATTCTTGAACACAGTGAGGTCGTCGTCCTGTGGAGTGCTAATCCGCTCAACACTCTGAAAATTGCCTGGAATGCGTCGGATGAACAAGGGATCGCTTACTTTGAGGCTCTGCGCAAAAGTGGCAAAAAGCTGATCTGCATCGATCCGATGCGATCGGAGAGCGTGGAATTTTTCGGTGATGCCATGGAGTGGGTTGCCCCGCACATGGGAACCGACGTGGCGTTGATGCTGGGGATTGCCCACACGCTGGTGGAAAACGGTTGGCATGATGAAGCGTTTCTTGACCGCTGCACCACAGGGTATTCCGTGTTTGCCGACTACCTGCTGGGCAACACGGACGGTGAAGCCAAATCGGCGGAGTGGGCGGCGGAGATTTGCGGTATAAGTGCGGATAAAATTCGCGAATTAGCGGATATCTTCCATCAAAATACCACGATGCTAATGTCCGGTTGGGGAATGCAGCGCCAGCAATTTGGTGAGCAAAAACACTGGATGCTGGTAACGCTGGCCGCCATGTTAGGACAGATTGGCACACCAGGCGGGGGTTTTGGCCTCTCCTATCATTTCGCCAACGGTGGCAACCCGACGCGACGCGCGGCGGTACTGGCGTCTATGCAGGGCACGGTCAAAGGCGGTGTCGATGCCGTGGATAAAATCCCGGTAGCGCGGATCGTTGAGGCGCTGGAGAACCCGGGTGCGCCTTACCAGCATAACGGCCTTAACCGCCACTTCCCGGATATTCGCTTTGTCTGGTGGGCAGGTGGCGCCAACTTTACCCACCATCAGGACACCAACCGCCTGATTCAGGCCTGGCAGAAACCGGAACTGGTGGTTATCTCTGAATGCAACTGGACGGCGGCCGCGCGTCATGCGGATATCGTCCTGCCGGCGACCACCTCATTTGAACGTAACGACCTGACCATGACCGGCGATTACAGCAACCAGCATTTGGTGCCAATGAAGCGTGTGGTGATGCCTCGTGAAGAAGCCCGCGATGATTTCGAGGTGTTTGCCGAGTTGTCCGAGCGCTGGGAGAAGGGCGGTCGCGCGCGGTTTACCGAAGGCAAAAGTGAACTCCAGTGGCTGGAAACCTTTTACCGGATTGCCGGTGAGCGAGGCGCGAGCCAGCAGGTCACGCTGCCGCCGTTCGATAAGTTCTGGGAAGCCAATCAGCTCATCGAGATGCCGGAGAGCGAGCAGAATGCTGCCTTTGTGCGCTTTGAAGCATTCCGTGCCGACCCGCAGGTGAACCCGCTCAAAACACCGAGTGGTAAAATTGAGATCTATTCTGAGCGGATTGCCAGTTTCCAGTACCCGGATTGTCCAGCGCATCCAATGTGGCTGGCACCGGACGAGTGGCACGGCAACGCAAAGCCGGGGCAGCTTCAGCTATTGTCAGCCCACCCCGCGCACCGCTTACATAGCCAGCTTAACCACACCTCTCTACGCGAACGTTATGCGGTAGCAGGGCGCGAGCCGCTCACGATAAACACGCAGGATGCCGAAGCCCGGCAGATCCGCGAGGGTGATATTGTGCGCCTGTGGAATCAGCGTGGACAGGTGCTGGCGGGGGCCGTGGTCAGTGACGATATTAAGCCAGGCGTGATGTGCTTACATGAAGGGGCATGGCCAGATTTAGACCGTGACGCGGGTGGGATTTGTAAGAACGGTGCGGTAAACGTGCTCACCAAAGATATCCCCAGCTCACGGCTGGGGAACGGCTGTGCGGGCAATACGGCGCTGGCCTGGGTCGAGAAATACGATGGGCCCAATCTGGCGTTAACCGCGTTTAATCCGCCTGCCAACGCATAATCCACGTGGGATGTCGAGTCTCTTCCTGCCACGCGCTGTCTTCAATACGAAAACCTTGCGCGTGGTAGAAATTCACTGCCCGAATATTTTTCTGATACACCTCAAGGCTTAAATCGGAAAAATGTTGCTTAACGACGTTGATAAGCGCGCTACCAATCCCCCGATGAATGGCCTCGGGGGCGACAAACAGCGCCCCCACGAAACGCTCCTGAATCACGCTGACAAACCCTAGCGGACTCTGTGCTTCTTCCCAAATCCAGGTTTCGGCGACGGGAAGATAGGTGTCGCGCACGCTAGGCAGGCTTTCATACCAGTACTGTTCGGCAATAAACGGATGGGCATAGGTGGTGCTATCCAGCCACAGCGCGAGTAATGGCTCGAACTGGTTAGTGTTCCATTTTCTGATCATGCTGAACTCCAGGATGGCAGAAGCAGCCAGTCACGTGGTCGTTAACCAGACCGCAGGCCTGCATGAAGGAATAACAAATCGTGGTGCCAACAAATTTGAAGCCGCGTTTTTTAAGGGCTTTAGACAGCGCGTCGGAGGCGGGTGTTGACGTTGGAATTTCACTGAGCGTTGCAGCTTGAGTGATGTTCGACGTGTTATCGACAAAAGACCAGACGAACGTATTGAACGGCTCACCGTTGGCTTCCATAGCCAGAAACGCGCGGGCGTTGCCAATGATGGCCTGAATTTTTCCCCGGTGGCGAATAATACCGGCGTCTAGCACCAGACGTTCGACGTCTTCATCGGTCATCGCCGCCACTTTCACCGGGTCAAACTGATGGAAAGCCTGACGATAATTTTCACGTTTTTTCAGCACCGTTATCCACGATAACCCGGCCTGCTGGCCTTCAAGGCAGATCATCTCAAACAGCATTTGGTTATCACGCTGGGCTACGCCCCATTCGTTATCGTGATAATCAATATAAAGTGGATCCTGGCTTACCCAACCGCAACGTTGCATCTGGTTCTCCCTTTTTTTGTCGATGACCCAAGCATCATAATAAAACCCTGCACTTCTCTTGACGCCGAAAATAAAGAGGCAATAGTTAATACAGGGATCACTCCCATAAAACATAACAATAACTGCCGAATCTGGCTCTTCTCTGGAGTCAATTGATGATTAATAAGAAATGCATTGGTTACTGGCGATTTGCTCCGCCAGCATCGGTTTTCGTGTGGATGTTACTTTCCCCACATGCGAATGCCTGGCAGCAAGAATATATCGTGTCTGACTCACAAAATAATACTGCTGAGCGCTATACATGGGATAGCGATCACCAACCACGCTACGATGACATTCTGGCAGAGCGTATTGAAGCTGTGCAGGCGGGGCCTGGGTTCAATATGAATGCCCCGGATGATATGCCGCTGGATGCCAATAAAACGATGAGCTTCGGCTGGAATTTTCCGCTCACCAGCCGCATCACTACGGGGCCAGTTGCGCAATGGCATTATGATGGCTCGCCGGGCTTTATGTGGAATGAGTTTGGCGATGTAGCGTCGACCGCGTCGCTAACCGATCCCCTGTGGCACGCCAGCGTCAGCACGCTGGGTTGGCGGGTGGATTCGCACTCCTGGCTGGGAGTTCGCCCGTGGGCACAGGTGAGCTACAACCAGCAGTATGGCGAGAATCAGTGGAAGGCGCAGTCGGGGCTTAATCGCATGCCCACCGCCTTACAGGATGGTAATTGGGTGGATGTGACGGTGGGCGCCGACATGTTGCTGAATTCACATCTTGCGGCTTATGCCGCGCTTTCTCAGGCGGATAATATGGCGGTGGGAGCAAACTATTTCTACACCATGGGCGTCAGCGCTCGTTTCTGAAATCATCGTTTTGCCTGATAGACATCAGCGGCAAGACATTTTTTGCAATGTCGTTCATTCCGCCGCTGGTGCATTTCATTCCGTCCTGAGCGCACTTCATGCCTTTTTTAACCTGCAAAAATGCTAACTTCGTTATCGTTGGCAGCAGTTAATTTAAGAAGGCATCTTCATCATGAACGCTGCAACTAAAAATCACACTCGCTGGCTGACATTATTCGGCACCATTATTACCCAATTCGCTTTAGGCTCCGTTTACACCTGGAGCCTGTTCAACAGCGCGCTGTCCACCAAGCTGGATGCGTCCGTAAGCCAGGTGGCGTTTTCCTTCGGTCTGTTAAGCTTAGGTCTGGCTATCTCATCCTCCGTGGCCGGTAAATTACAGGAACGTTTTGGCGTGAAGCACGTCACCATGGCCTCCGGTATTCTGCTGGGAATTGGCTTCTTCCTGACCGCACACGCTAATAGCCTGCCAATGCTGTGGTTGAGCGCGGGGGTGATTGTCGGCCTCGCCGATGGCGCAGGCTATCTGCTGACGCTCTCAAACTGCGTAAAATGGTTCCCGGAACGTAAAGGTCTGATCTCCGCCTTTGCTATCGGTTCTTATGGTTTAGGGAGCCTCGGCTTCAAGTTTATCGACAGCCACCTGCTGGAAACCGTCGGTCTGGAAAAAACCTTCATGATTTGGGGCGCGATTGTGTTGGTGATGATCGTCTTCGGCGCAATGCTCATGAAAGATGCGCCAAATCAGGCGGTCGCAAGTCACGACGGCGTAGTCGAGAATGACTTCACGCTGGCAGAATCCATGCGTAAACCGCAGTACTGGATGCTGGCAGTCATGTTCCTGACGGCCTGTATGAGCGGCCTGTACGTTATCGGTGTGGCAAAAGATATTGCGCAGGGCATGGTGCACCTGGATCTGGCGACGGCGGCTAATGCGGTCACTATTATCTCGATTGCCAACCTGAGCGGCCGCTTGGTACTGGGTATTCTGTCCGATAAGATTTCCCGTATTCGTGTTATCACTATCGGTCAGATTATTTCGCTGGTGGGTATGGCAGCACTGTTGTTTGCTCCGCTCAACGAAGTGACATTCTTCGCGGCCATTGCCTGTGTGGCCTTTAACTTTGGCGGCACCATTACCGTCTTCCCATCGCTGGTGAGCGAGTTCTTTGGTCTGAACAATCTGGCGAAAAACTACGGTGTGATTTACTTAGGTTTCGGGATTGGCAGCATCTGCGGTTCACTGATTGCATCACTGTTCGGTGGCTTCTATGTGACCTTCTGCGTCATCTTCGCCCTGTTGATTATCTCCCTGGCACTGTCGACGACCATCCGTCAGCCAAAAACAGAAATCCTGCACGAAGCCCACGCTTAAAAATAATTCCCTCACTTATTAAGTAGATTCTGGTCAGATATTTTTGTAAATATCTGACCAAATCACATTTCCTCCGAATACTTTTCCCCTTTCTTGTTGTCTACTTACCGCGCTTGCAATTAAGGCCTTGATGGCCGTCGCATATATTAACGAGTTTACTTACTGTTATTGGTAACACGTTTTTGGTTTTCCCTTTTTCCCAGGGTTTTTCGCATGAAATATTTAAAAGCGATGTCCCAGCAGACGCTCAGTTTTCTGCTGGCTGTCTACATCGGCTGGTTTATGAACTATTCCGTGTTTGTCCGTCGGTTTGAAGGGTATTTGCAGGATTTTAGCGTCGAAAAAGGGATTTTCATTGCTATTGAGCTTGTGGGTACCTTGCTGGTGACGTTCTTCTTACTGCGTTTGCTGTCGCTGGGTGGACGTACGCTATGGAAGGTTCTGGCTACGGTGGTAGTGCTGATTTCTGCCGGTGCCAGCTACTATATGACCAATCTGAACGTGGTGATTGGTTATGGCATTATTGCCTCGGTGATGACCACTGACGTCGATCTGTCTAAAGAGGTTGTCGGTTGGCATTTCATCTCATGGCTGGTGCTGACCAGTATTGTACCGCTAGTCTTCATCTGGCTTAATGGCGCGCGCGATACGCTGCTCAATCAACTTCGCATGCCGGGGCAACGTGTCCGCAGTATCGTGGTCATTTTAGCGTGTGCTGCGTTGGTGTGGGGGCCGATTCGCCTGATGGAGGCTCATCTCAAGGAGAACGAGCGTCTCTCGCAGGTTGATTTACCAAGCTATGGCGGGGTACTGGCAAACTCCTACCTGCCAACAAACTGGGTTTCCGCGCTGAGCCTGTATGGCTGGACGCAGGTTGATGAGACTTTCGATACCAAAGAGTTTATCGATCCGACCAAAAAGTTCACCTACGTTGCACCAGAAGGCCTCGATGACACCTATGTGGTGTTTATCATTGGCGAAACCACGCGCTGGGATCATATGGGGCTGTTCGGCTACGAGCGTAATACCACGCCGGAGCTGGAAAAAGAGAAAAACCTGGTGGCGTTCCGCGGTTACTCCTGCGATACCGCAACCAAGTTGTCACTGCGCTGCATGTTCGTCCGTCAGGGCGGTGCCAGCGATAACCCGCAGCGCACGCTCAAAGAACAGAACGTGTTTGCGGTACTTCATCAACTTGGTTTTACCGGCGACCTGCTGGCGATGCAAAGCGAACTGTGGTTCTACAGCAACACCATGGCAAATAACATTGCCTACCGTGAGCAGATTGGTGCTGAGCCCCGCAACCGTGGCAAAAGCGTCGACGACATGCTGCTGGCCGATGAAATGAAGACCGTGTTGGCGCGTAGCGGTGTCGACGGTAAGCATTTGATTATCCTTCATACCAAAGGTTCGCACTTCAACTACACCCAGCGTTATCCGCGTAGCTTTGCACAGTGGAAGCCGGAGTGTGTGAACGTGGATGACAAGTGCAGCAAGGCGGAGTTGATCAATTCTTACGATAACTCAATAACCTATGTTGACCATTTCCTGGTGAATATCTTCGATCAGATGCGTGATAAGAAGGCGATTGTTTTCTTTGCCGCTGACCACGGTGAGTCGATTAACGAGCATGAGCGTTTGCACGGTACGCCGCGCAAAATGGCACCGCCGGAGCAATTCCGTGTGCCGATGATGGTCTGGATGTCGGATAAATATCTGGAAAATCCTGACCACGCGAAGTCGTTTGCTTACCTGAAACAACAGGCTGCGATGAAACAACCGAAGCGTCACGTTGAGCTGTATGACACCATCATGGGTTGTCTGGGATACACCTCGCCGGATGGGGGTATCAACGAGTATAACAACTGGTGCCACGTGCCTGAGAAGAAGTAACGCTGGGTTTGGCTTTGAACTTCCCCGGGGGCGGCGTAAACGCCTTGCCCGGGCTACCACTCAATGCCTGATGGCGCGCAGCTTTCAGGCATACGCGCTTACGTCAAATTGTAGCCCGGCCAAGCGGAGCGCCGCCGGGAATATGCCCCCGTCCCAGGGGCGGCGTAAACGTCTCGTCCGGGCGACGATACCGTTCCAAATTCTTCCACTATGCGTTAACAATTCCGTGACATATTCCATTTCTTTTTTTTATGCATAGATGAATCTTTTTTCGTGCTACTTATGACTAAGCCCAGCATTTTCACCTGTGCGTTTTAACGTTCACGGCATTAATCGCTCAGATATTCATCATATCGAAATAAATTTTTCACATAACGCTTAAATGTTAATCACTAAATGTTGCAAAGTATTAAGTGAATAACTCTGCCTTTGTGGTCATAGCATAAATTTCTCTGCTGAAAATAGCCCTTGAGGGTTTTTTTAATCTTTGCCCATCTATTCTCACCTTCAATACAAATCCCGGCTAACTGTATTGACGTTTTCACATTCTGTTGACAGATTGTAGGGCATGAGGGGCATTTCATGGAGAATATGCGCTGCAACTCAGTTGTTCTAAGTGAAAGGAATCCCGCCTCTACTACGCATCGACCAGGCCGGGTAAAACACAAATAAAGGCCAGGCGGTGTAACCCAATGCAAAGGGTAAAAACAACACATATCACTTTGGAGCACAATAATGAGTATTTCCTTGAAGAAGTCAGGGATGCTGAAGCTGGGTCTCAGCCTGGTCGCCATGACCGTTGCCGCCAGCGTACAGGCAAAAACCCTGGTTTACTGTTCAGAAGGCTCGCCGGAAGGCTTTAACCCACAGCTCTTCACGTCTGGTACCACCTACGATGCCAGCTCAGTACCTATCTATAACCGTCTGGTTGAATTCAAAACCGGTACCACGGAAGTTATCCCGGGTCTGGCTGAGAAGTGGGACATCAGCGAAGACGGCAAAACCTATACCTTCCACCTGCGTAAGGGCGTGAAGTGGCAGGATAATAAAGACTTCAAACCGACGCGTGACGTGAACGCCGACGATATCGTCTTCTCCTTCGATCGTCAGAAAAATGCCCAGAACCCGTACCACAAGGTGTCTGGCGGTAGCTATGAATACTTTGAAGGCATGGGCCTGCAAGACCTGATTAGCGAAGTGAAAAAAGTCGACGATAACACCGTCCAGTTCGTGTTGACGCGCCCGGAAGCACCATTCCTGGCAGACCTCGCGATGGACTTCGCGTCTATTCTGTCAAAAGAATATGCTGACAACATGCTGAAAGCCGGTACGCCGGAGAAAGTTGACCTGAACCCAATCGGTACCGGTCCATTCCAACTGCTGCAGTACCAGAAAGACTCCCGTATTCTGTACAAAGCGTTCCCAGGCTACTGGGGCACCAAGCCGCAGATCGACCGTCTGGTCTTCTCCATCACGCCTGACGCTTCCGTGCGTTACGCTAAGCTGCAGAAGAATGAATGCCAGGTGATGCCGTACCCGAACCCGGCCGACATCGCGCGCATGAAGCAAGACAAGAACATCAACCTGCTGGAACAGGCGGGCCTGAACGTGGGTTACCTGTCTTTCAACACCGAGAAAAAACCGTTTGATGACGTGAAAGTACGCCAGGCGCTGACCTACGCAGTTAACAAAGAAGCGATCATCAAAGCGGTTTATCAGGGTGCAGGTGTTGCTGCGAAGAACCTGATCCCACCAACCATGTGGGGCTATAACGACGACGTCAAAGACTACAGCTACGATCCGGAAAAAGCCAAGGCGCTGCTGAAAGAAGCGGGCCAGGATAAAGGCTTCACCGTTGAGCTGTGGGCGATGCCGGTACAGCGTCCGTACAACCCGAACGCTCGCCGTATGGCTGAGATGATTCAGGCTGACTGGGCGAAAGTCGGCGTACAGGCCAAAATCGTAACCTACGAGTGGGGCGAGTACCTCAAGCGTGCGAAAGCAGGCGAGCACCAGGCTGTGATGATGGGTTGGACTGGGGACAATGGGGATCCGGACAACTTCTTCGCGACCCTGTTCAGCTGTGCTGCGGCCAAAGATGGTTCTAACTACTCTCGCTGGTGCTACAAGCCGTTTGAAGATTTGATTCAACCGGCTCGTGCAACCGACAGCCACGACAAGCGTGTTGAACTCTACAAACAAGCTCAGGTGGTGATGCACGATCAGGCTCCGGCGCTGATCATCGCTCACTCCACCGTCTACGAGCCAGTGCGTAAAGAAGTCAAAGGCTATGTGGTTGATCCATTAGGTAAGCACCACTTCGACAACGTTTCTATCGAATAATAAAGATGATGCCTTAACCGGCAACGCGACGCTTCCTGCCCCCTTTGGGGTGGGAAGCTGCGCCGTATCTGCGTCCCTCTCATTTGAGAAAGGTGGCAGATTTGTGAGCAATACAGACGTCCTGTGACCAGGCGGGCCGTCATTAGAGAGAATCAGGGTTATGTTGCAGTTTATCCTCAAACGGTTGGGTCTGGTGATCCCAACGTTTATCGGTATCACCCTCCTGACGTTTGCCTTCGTGCATATGATCCCCGGCGACCCGGTGATGATTATGGCGGGCGAACGTGGTATTTCCCCTGAGCGTCACGCCCAGCTGCTGGCTGAACTCGGCCTTGATAAGCCGATGTGGCAACAGTATCTCCACTACATCTGGGGCGTGCTGCACGGTGACTTAGGGATTTCATTAAAAAGCCGCCTCCCGGTGTGGGACGAGTTCGTGCCGCGTTTCAAAGCGACGCTGGAACTCGGTATCTGCGCCATGATTTTTGCCGTAGCGGTGGGCATCCCGGTAGGTGTGCTGGCGGCAGTTAAGCGTGGTTCTATCTTCGACCACACGGCAGTTGGGCTGGCATTGACCGGCTATTCCATGCCGATTTTCTGGTGGGGCATGATGCTGATTATGCTGGTGTCGGTGCAATGGAACCTGACGCCGGTATCCGGTCGCGTGAGCGATATGGTGTTCCTTGATGACACGAATCCACTGACCGGTTTTATGCTAATTGATACCGCCATCTGGGGTGAAGAAGGCAACTTTATCGATGCGCTGGCACATATGATTCTGCCTGCGATGGTGCTCGGTACTATCCCGCTGGCGGTGATTGTGCGTATGACCCGTTCGTCAATGCTGGAAGTATTGGGAGAGGATTACATCCGTACCGCGCGCGCCAAAGGTCTGACCCGTATGCGCGTTATCGTGGTTCACGCACTGCGCAACGCGATGCTGCCGGTGGTCACCGTTATCGGCCTACAGGTCGGTACGCTGCTGGCGGGGGCGATTTTGACGGAAACCATCTTCTCCTGGCCGGGCCTGGGACGTTGGTTAATCGATGCTCTGCAACGCCGCGACTATCCGGTGGTTCAGGGTGGGGTGTTGCTGGTGGCGACGATGATTATCCTCGTCAACCTGCTCGTTGACCTGCTGTACGGCGTGGTTAACCCGCGCATCCGTCATAAGAAGTAAGGGGCCGTCATGACACAAGTTACTGAAAACAAAACGGTGTCCGCACCGGTGCCGATGACCCCTTTCCAGGAATTCTGGCACTACTTTAAACGCAATAAAGGGGCGGTTGTTGGCCTGGTGTATGTGGTCATCGTGCTGTTTATTGCCATCTTTGCTAACTGGATTGCGCCCTATAACCCGGCGGAACAGTTCCGCGATACGTTGCTGGCTCCCCCTGCATGGCAGGATGGTGGCACATGGGCGCATCTGTTTGGGACCGATGACGTGGGGCGTGATGTACTGTCGCGTCTGATGTACGGTGCGCGCCTCTCGCTGCTGGTGGGCTGCCTGGTGGTTGTCCTCTCGCTCATTATGGGTGTTGTGCTGGGGCTGGTCGCCGGCTACTTCGGTGGTTTGATTGATAACATCATCATGCGCGTCGTCGATATTATGCTGGCATTGCCAAGCCTGCTGTTGGCGTTGGTGCTGGTGGCGGTATTTGGCCCATCAATAGGTAATGCTGCGTTGGCGCTGACGTTCGTGGCGCTGCCGCACTACGTCCGTTTAACCCGTGCAGCCGTCCTGGTGGAAGTGAATCGCGATTACGTCACCGCTTCCCGCGTGGCGGGGGCCGGCGCTATGCGCCAGATGTTCGTCAATATTCTCCCGAACTGCCTTGCTCCGCTGATTGTTCAGGCGTCGCTCGGCTTCTCTAACGCCATTCTCGATATGGCTGCTCTTGGCTTCCTGGGCATGGGTGCGCAGCCGCCAACACCGGAGTGGGGCACGATGCTCGCTGACGTGTTGCAGTTCGCACAAAGTGCCTGGTGGGTTGTGACCTTCCCAGGATTAGCAATCCTGTTGACGGTGCTGGCATTTAACCTGATGGGTGACGGTCTTCGTGATGCGCTCGATCCCAAACTGAAGCAGTAAGAGGTTCGAGATGGCGTTATTAAATGTAGATAAATTATCGGTGCACTTCGGCGACGAAGGCACACCGTTTAAAGCCGTAGACCGCGTAAGCTACAGTGTGGAACAGGGTGAAGTGGTCGGTATCGTAGGGGAGTCTGGCTCGGGTAAATCGGTCAGCTCACTGGCGATTATGGGGTTGATTGACTATCCCGGCCGCGTCATGGCTGAAAGCCTTGCTTTCAACGGTCAGGATCTGAAGCGTATTTCCGAGAAAGAACGTCGTAACCTGGTAGGAGCCGAAGTGGCAATGATCTTCCAGGATCCGATGACCAGCCTCAACCCTTGCTACACCGTCGGTTTCCAGATAATGGAAGCGATTAAGGTACACCAGGGCGGCAACAAGAAAACGCGACGCCAGCGGGCCATTGACCTGTTAAACCAGGTGGGTATTCCCGACCCGGCTTCGCGTCTGGATGTTTATCCGCACCAGCTTTCCGGTGGGATGAGCCAGCGCGTGATGATCGCCATGGCGATTGCTTGTCGTCCGAAGCTGCTAATTGCCGATGAACCGACTACCGCGCTGGACGTGACGATTCAGGCGCAGATCATCGAGCTGCTGCTTGAACTGCAGCAAAAAGAGAACATGGCGCTGATTCTGATCACCCACGATCTGGCGCTGGTGGCTGAAGCGGCGCACAAAATCATCGTGATGTACGCCGGTCAAGTGGTGGAGACAGGCGCGGCAACGGAAATCTTCCGTGCCCCGCGTCATCCGTACACCCAGGCGTTACTGCGCGCGTTGCCGGAGTTTGCTCAGGATAAAGCACGTCTGGCTTCGCTGCCGGGCGTGGTTCCGGGTAAGTACGATCGCCCGGAAGGTTGCCTGCTCAATCCGCGCTGCCCGTATGCGACGGATGAATGCCGCAGCGTTGAACCCGAGCTGAAGCTGCTTGCCAGCGGTCGTCAGTCGAAATGCCACTACCCACTCGATGATGCCGGGAGGCCCACACTATGAGTACGCACGAGGCCACCTCGCAGCCGCTGCTGCAGGCGATTGATCTGAAAAAACACTACCCGGTGAAGAAGGGGATGTTCGCCCCCGAACGCCTGGTAAAAGCACTGGATGGCGTATCGTTTACCCTCGAGCGTGGCAAAACGCTGGCGGTAGTTGGTGAGTCAGGCTGTGGGAAATCCACCCTTGGCCGCTTGTTGACGATGATTGAAATTCCGACCGGTGGAGAGCTTTATTATCAAGGGCAGGATCTGCTTAAGCACGACCCACATGCGCAGAAATTGCGTCGGCAGAAAATCCAGATTGTATTCCAGAATCCGTATGGTTCGCTGAACCCGCGTAAGAAAGTGGGGCAGATTCTGGAGGAGCCGTTACAGATAAACACCACGCTTAGCAAAGAGCAGCGCCGTGAAAAAGCGCTGGCAATGATGGCGAAAGTGGGTCTGAAAACAGAGCATTACGACCGTTATCCGCATATGTTCTCCGGCGGCCAGCGTCAGCGTATCGCCATTGCTCGTGGTCTGATGCTTGACCCGGACGTGGTGATTGCCGATGAACCGGTTTCCGCGCTCGACGTTTCCGTACGCGCGCAGGTGCTGAACCTGATGATGGATCTTCAGCAAGATCTGGGGCTGTCATATGTCTTTATCTCACATGACCTGTCAGTCGTTGAGCATATTGCTGATGAAGTGATGGTGATGTACCTCGGCCGTTGCGTGGAAAAAGGGACGAAAGACCAGATCTTTAATAATCCGCAGCATCCGTATACCCAAGCGCTGCTCTCGGCTACACCTCGTCTGAATCCGGACGAACGCCGTGAACGTATTAAGCTGACAGGTGAGCTGCCAAGCCCACTTAACCCGCCGCCGGGCTGTGCGTTTAACGCTCGCTGCCGCCGTCGTTTCGGGCCGTGTACCCAGTTGCAGCCGCAGTTGAAAGACTATGGCGGTCAGTTGGTCGCGTGTTTTGCAGTCGATCAAGACGAAAATCCAGAAAAGCCAATGTAGTCTGGGCGAGGCGTTTACGCCGACCCCGGGGATGGACTGGTGCATTCCCGGCGGCGCTTCGCTTGACCGGGCTACTTGTAAAGCCGCAGGGGTAAAACCCTGCGGCTTTTTTGTGTTCGGGCTGAAATCTGAAAAATAGGCAGGGGCAGGTACGTTGGGGCGTGATTGCAGTAGTATCGTCGGCAAGCCGGAATTTCCCGGTGAGGCGCAATGTTGCGGGGGCTTGATCCCTGACGGCATCGGTTGCTGGAAAGAGAAAAACCCCCGCACGTTGTTTGGTATAAACCGGCAACATAACGGGGGCCATTCGCTTGACCAGACATCAAGAGAATAGCCGCGAACAGTTGCCATTGCAACGCAGGCGGTTATATGACGCTCAACGAGGCGTTAGTCCTTGCTGTTGTGACATCCATAGTCGGCCCAATTGTGGTCGCGGTGGTTCGTCATTTCTTCAAGTTCTAACCTGAATGGGCGTGATGGCCGCCGCAGTGGCAGCATGCGCCCGAAGCAGGCCGCAGGGGTATAACCCTGCGGCCTTTTTTGTTTTTAATGCGCTCATAACGAACCTTCCAGCATCACTGGGGCAGCCACGTCGGGCTGAATTCTGAAAAATGGGCTGGGCAAGGTACGTTGGGGCGTGATTGCAGTAGTATCGTCGGCAAGCCGGGGTTTCCCGGTGAGGCGCAATGTTGCGGGGGCTTGATCCCCGGCGGCATCGGTTGCTGGAAAGAGAAAAACCCCCGCACGTTGTTTGGTATAAACCGGCAACATAACGGGGGCCATTCGCTTGCTCGACAACAAGAGAATAGCCGCGAACAGTTGCCATTGCAACGCAGGCGGTTATATGACGCTCAACGAGGCGTTAGTCCTTGCTGTTGTGACATCCATTGTCGGCCCAATTGTGGTCGCGCTGGTTCGTCATTTCTTCAAGTTCTAACCTGAATGGGCGTGATGGCCGCCGCAGTGGCAGCATGCGCCCGAACCGGGCCGCAGGGGTAAGATCCTGCGGCCTTTTTCGCGGTTATTGTGGGTACGGGACCCAGGTTCCACCGTTGAGTCGAACGTAAGGTTTGCCCTGATACTCCATCACGACCGTGTTTGAGTTTTCGGAGACGCTCGCGGCCTGCGGCAGATTACCGGTGAAGGCTGACCAGTTCACGGTATCTTCGGTAAAGATTTTGCCATCCACCGCGCGCGCGACCAGTTCGGAAATCGCCAGATAGCTGCTCGGTTGATTGATATCAACCGCCGCACCCTGGTGTGGTGCTTTCATGCCAAAGAATTTAACGGCGGCCGGGACGTGGGTAATTGATGGACTTGGGATATCACGCAAGCCAGAGACCTGCATTTTATCGCCCGCCAGCGCCGCGCCATGTTCCGGCACCACGATAACCATCACCTTGCGCCCTGACTTCTGCAACTCATCAAAGAAAGCATCTAACTCATCAAACAGCTTCTGCGCACGGGCTTTGTAGTCCGCGGTCTTGCTTTGCCCTTGATAGTGGTTGCCATCATGTAGTGGCAAAATATTGTAGAAGGTGGCTGAACGGTCACCGACGGGTTTCTCCGGTGAGTTAAGCCAGCGGTTGAGGGTGGCTAAATCGTCATACACTGGGGAACCATCAAAGGCGAGCAGGTTTACCGGGAGTTTGCTTTGATCCATCAGCGGGCTTTGCATACCGCCATAATTACGCACCTCTTTGAGGAAATCACCGAATACGCCGTTGTGGCCAAGCATCAGGTGCTGCGTAAAGCCGAGTTTCGACAAGTTATCAAACAGATAGCATTGATTTCCCGCGGGCTGATAAAGGTCCGTGTGCGACGACTGACCGCAGCTGGCCCGCAGTAAACGAATGGCCGCCGGGCCGCTGTATGAGGTTGCGGAGTTGAAGTTGCTAAAGCGGATATCAAAATGTGACCACAAAGGATGCTGTAACAGACCCGCAGCTTCAACGTCTGAGGTGGCCAGTGAGCAGATATTGATGACCAGCAAGTCAAACGGTTGGGCATCGGCCGGTAGCGCTGTCGGGAACGAGGTTACACGTTTACTTTCTGATGCGTAGAAACTGCTTAACCAGGCATTCAGATTATCTGAGGTTGGCGCGGCGGTTTGTGCAGGAATATCGCTGTTTGTTGCAGCGCTGCCTGCTGAAGCAGCGGGCGCTGCTGTATTCGCCGTGGTGGTATCGGCTTTCTGTGCGGTAGGCCACAGGGTAAAGGATGGGCCGACAAGCGCGCTCAGGTTAATCCATACCATGGCAATAACCACAAAAACGGTCATGCGAATCCACTGGTTTAAAAACAGCCACGCGACGACCAGCACGAAGAAGACGCCCACCATCTGCCAGTTAATAAAGCGCGTTACCAGGTCCCAGATGTAGTCGGCGCTGAATCCGGCAATCTGTGAACCCTGGCTCATGATGCTCTCGGGGCCAGGGAGCCAGGTATCGTGCCAGAGCAATGCAAACCCTAACGGGATGGCTATCCAATGACGCCAGCGGTGCAGGCGACTATTGGGTAACGGCAGCAATAAGAACGCCATAAAGACCAGGTTCAGCATGGGATGGAAGTTCAGATATCCAGCCCACAGTAGCGCGAATTTCACCAGGAAATAGAGATTCCAACCCGACAATCCCCGCCAGTAGTGCCAGAGCGGGGAAGGTTGAGCGGCGGCGTTTTGCGTCGATTTAGTCATTTTTTGATTTTGCCCTGACGGCCAGATCCCGGCGCAGAACGCCTACTGGTTTAACATAACGGGGTTTAAGAAACATCAAGCGAAACGCGTTCTCAATACGTCGTTGATGATGGCGCGCCAGATAGCCCAGCGGGAAGAAGATCAGCGCGCAAAGCACGACCAGTTGGATAATATCGCTTATCGACATCATGACGGCGTTCCTTCGTTATCCGTGGACAGGCGATGAGGTTCCGGATAGCGGCGCCATCCCTTCCCCTCGTAGGTCGCGTTGATAACATTCGTGGGTTTCGGCGCGATCTCTAATGGTTTTGTCCAGTTCTCCGGCTTCACGTCACGCATAATCAGCAGTTCCGCGGCAATCTGTTTATCTTCGAACCAAATCATGCGGTTAGAGAAAATATCGCCGGTCGGCAGTGGAAAAATATGATTGAGCGCGGTATCGAGATCGTTCACCCGGCAGAAGGGGAGGAATAGCACCAGGCGGCGATCGGCAATGCTGACGATGTCGCCGATTCGGTGCGGGCGACATAACGTGAGTGCCTGTTCAACCCGCAGCCCGGGGGCTGGGCGCAGTGCGACCATAACGCCTTTGCTGTCTGCAGGTAATAGCGTGTTATTGATGACCTTCTGTACTGCTTCGCAAAAGACATCCCACTTCTGATAGCCCTTGAGCTTCAGCGGTTCGGTATTGGCGAGCAGCGTGGAGAGATCTTCCGGCACATGGCGGGTGAATTGTTGTGTCTGAACGCTTTCAATCAACGTCAGGCTGCGTGATAGCGGGGCGTTAGCGGAAATCACCACGTTGGCACCACAGCTTAGCAGCAATCGCTCATCGGTAGCGCGTAGGCTAGCGATGGTTTCACGAACGATAATTTTTAGTGCACTGCCGCGTTGGCGACGTAAAGTATGGGTAAACCTTGCAAGCTGTTCTATCTGGCTATTTTGACTAAGCGAGAATATGACCGTGGCAGCCTGAGCGGTACGTGCGGCATTAAAAACTGCATCGTTCGAATCGAATAAGCTCCAGTGCTCAGAAAGTGCCGGAGCACCTTCAAGAATAGCGATATTACTCAGCACTTCTTTTTCATCGCTGCGTGGCTGGACGTTAGCAATTTCGTCTTGAGATAATTGCCAGCCGTTATCATTGTGCGTAATTAAAAGTTGCTGACGTGCGCTGACGCCTTTTTCATTGGCCCAGTAAGATATATCCAGCAGTTGACTATCACCTTGGTAACGTAAACTGGCGAGGCCAGAAAGTGAGCGATATGCACCTAACAATAGTGAGGTTTGTGCATCGGCATTGTTACCTGGGCTTAAGACTAAAAGAGTGCAATGGTAGTATTTCGCCCATTTCTGCGATTTTTTTACCCAGTCGAGAAGCTTGTCAGTAGGGATATTTTTCCAGGCGTTATGAGAGCACACGAGGATAATAAAATAATTGTTTGGTTCAAGCGTGCAAAGTAAATCGCGGCGCATGAAGTATAGACTATCCGGGCTATCCTGCATGGCAAAAAGCGAAATACTCCTGGGACCCGAGTTACCCTTTAATTTTATAAGGTTGTTGGGATTCTCGCCCATGGTAACTACGGCTACTTTCGCCCCCTCCGCCTGCGCGGAAAGCGTCTGATTGAGCAGACTAATAGCATCTTCCTGGCGGTCTGTATTCATCCACCACACGCCACCTGTGGGCATATGGCTGACTTCATCCCACAATGACTCAATACCAATAGAAAATATGGGGTTCATCGTGTCCCTCTTATCGACGATAATCCTGCATCTAAGTTTACTAGTGTAAACGTTAGAATAAACCTAATATTGAAATTAAATAGCATCAGATTTAGCATGTATACTCTTAATAAATCGACTGGTTGTCAGGTCAAAAGAGCATTAATTCCGCCTGGCTTTTGCATAACTATGTTGTCGAAATGCGTAAATGCAAATGCGGATATCCTCAATCTGAAGTATGACGAGTATAAACGAAATTCATGAGAAATTTGTCTTTCGATTGATGTGGTGCATCAGCATTTGATTTCGAGGAAGTAAACAATGTCAGATAATGAACCTGTGAAATCAGTTGATTCGCAACTTGGTTACACCTTCCAGAATGATTTTCTCGCGCTAAGTCGGGCTTTTTCTCTACCCAATATAGATTACACTGATATTTCCCAGCGTGAAAAATTAGCTGCCGCCTTTAAGCGTTGGCCGCTGCTGGCAGAGTTTGCAGAACAAAAAGCCGAACAAAAATAAGGAAGCCATAATGGCTATTTTGGGATTACAGGGCCTGCGAGGTGGAGTCGGTACAACCTCCATCACGGCGGCATTAGCGTGGTCTTTGCAACTGCTCGGAGAGTCAGTCGTTGTTATCGATGCTTGCCCGGATAACATGCTGCGGCTGACGTTTAACGACGAGATTGGTCGTGACGGCGGCTGGGCGCGTGCGCTGCTGGAGGGTAAAGACTGGCGTGATGCGGGTTTACGTTACACCTCGCATATTGATGTTCTCCCTTTTGGTCAGTTGCAGGCGGGTGAGCTGCAAAATATCAGCACCCGTGGCGACACGCTGGCGGCCATTGCCACCATTGCTAAAGATCTGGAACAACAGGGGAAATACCAGTGGATCCTGATTGACCTGCCGCACGGTTTTTATCCCTGGACTCCTTCTCTTGTTGAAGCCTGTCACTTTACCCTGACGATAATCAAACCTGACGCGAATTGCCATATTCGCCTGCATCAGCAGCCGCTGCCTACCGATACCCACCTTTTACTCAACGGCCTGCGCATGAGTAGCCCGTTACAAGAAGATCTCTACCAGGTGTGGTTGCAAACCCAGCGCCGGCTGTTGCCGGTGGTCATCCACCGTGATGAAGCGATGGCTGAAAGCCTGGCGAGCAAGCAGCCGCTTGGCGAATATCGCCATGACTCACTGGCAGCGGAAGAGATGATTACGCTCGCTAACTGGTGTCTTATGCACTATGCCGGACATCATGCGGCGGAGCGCGAAGCATGATTCGCCTTGGTCGTTTGATCTTCGCCCCGCCGGTTTATGCGCGTATGCACGCGCGCTACGTGGATTATCGTCGCAACGGTTCATCCTGGCTTGCAGCAACGCTGACTTGCCTGTGGGTCGGGCTGGCATGGATGTTTTTGCCGCTGGAGAACGCGCGCTGGCAGGCGTTGCAGACGCGGCAGGATGCGCTCTTTCCGCACATTAATTTCTCACGTCCGCGTCCGCTCGATCCGCTACGTTATGCATTACAGGCCATTTGGCTTATCGCCACTAAACCCCCGGAAAGCCGTAAACCTCTGCAATGGCGACCGTTAGTGGGGATTGAGTGGCTGCGCAACCGCTACATCGCTTGGGCGGAAGAACTGCCGACGCGCATGAATGCGCAAACCGGCCATCTGGATAATAAGAAAGAGCTGGCACACCTTAATCCGAAACTGCGTCGAGTCATTCTCGGCGTGGTCGTCGCCCTGTCGCTGCTTCTGGCGCTGGTGTGTATCACGCAGCCGTTTAACCCGATTTCGCAGTTTGTCTTCCTGATGCTGCTGTGGGGCGTTGCGCTGCTGGTGCGGCGTATCCCTGGGCGCTTCTCCGCGCTGATGCTTATTGTTCTGTCGCTGACCGTGTCCTGTCGTTACATCTGGTGGCGCTACACCTCAACGCTGAACTGGAACGACCCGGTGAGCCTGGTCTGTGGTCTGGTGTTGCTGTTTGCTGAAACCTACGCCTGGATTGTGCTGGTGCTGGGCTACTTCCAGGTGGCCTGGCCGCTAAATCGCCAGCCGGTACCGCTGCCGAAGGATATGGATAGCTGGCCGACCGTGGATATTTTTGTCCCGACGTACAACGAAGATCTCAACGTGGTTAAAAATACCGTGTACGCCTCGTTGGGTATCGACTGGCCGAAAGATAAAGTCGTTGTCTGGATCCTCGATGACGGGGGCCGTGAAGAATTTCGCCAGTTTGCCAAAGATGTTGGCGTCGAATATATCGCCCGAACGACGCATGAACACGCGAAAGCCGGGAACATCAACAACGCGCTTAAATATGCGAAAGGGGAGTTCGTGTCGATTTTCGACTGCGACCACGTCCCGACGCGCTCGTTCCTGCAAATGACCATGGGCTGGTTCCTCAAGGATAAGAAGCTGGCGATGATGCAGACGCCGCACCACTTCTTCTCACCAGACCCATTTGAACGCAACCTGGGACGTTTTCGTAAAACGCCTAACGAAGGCACGCTGTTCTACGGGCTGGTACAGGACGGTAACGACATGTGGGATGCCACCTTCTTCTGTGGTTCCTGTGCGGTTATTCGCCGCGAACCGCTGGACAGAATTGGCGGTATTGCCGTTGAAACCGTGACCGAGGATGCGCACACTTCGCTGCGTTTGCACCGTCTGGGTTACACCTCCGCCTATATGCGTCTGCCGCAGGCGGCGGGGCTGGCGACAGAAAGCCTGTCTGCGCATATCGGCCAACGTATTCGCTGGGCGCGAGGCATGGTGCAGATATTCCGCCTGGATAACCCGCTATTTGGCAAAGGCCTAAAAATGCCGCAGCGGCTGTGCTACCTCAACGCCATGTTCCACTTTTTATCTGGCATCCCGCGGCTCATTTTCCTGACCGCGCCGCTGGCTTTCCTGCTCTTGCACGCCTATATCATCTACGCCCCGGCGCTGATGATTGCGCTTTTTGTGTTCCCACACATGATTCATGCCAGCCTGACTAACTCAAAAATTCAGGGTAAATACCGCCACTCCTTCTGGAGTGAAATCTATGAAACGGTGCTGGCCTGGTACATTGCGCCGCCGACGATGGTGGCGCTGTTCGCTCCGCATAAAGGTAAGTTCAACGTCACCGCCAAGGGCGGACTGGTAAAAGAAGAGTACGTCGACTGGGTGATCTCCCGGCCGTATATCTACCTGGTGCTGTTGAACCTGTTGGGCGTGGCGTTTGGGATCTGGCGTTATATGTACGGGCCAGAGGATGAAATCCTCACCGTGTGGGTGAGCCTGCTGTGGGTGTTCTATAACCTGATTATTCTCGGCGGCGCGGTAGCAGTATCGGTCGAAAGTAAACAGGTGCGTCGCTCGCACCGCGTTGAAATCAAGATGCCGGGGGCAATTTCACGCGAGGACGGCCATCTCTTCTCCTGTACGGTACACGACTTCTCCGACGGCGGCGTGGGGATCCGAATTAACGGTGATGCCCAGGTGCTGGAGGAGCAGAAGGTTAATCTCCTGCTCAAACGCGGCCAGCAAGAGTATGTCTTCCCCACTCAGGTGGTGCGTGTGCTGGGCAATGAAGTCGGCCTTAAGTTACTGCCGATGACCACCCGCCAGCATATCGACTTTGTGCAGTGTACGTTTGCGCGCGCGGATACATGGGCGCTCTGGCAAGACAGCTTCCCGGAAGATAAACCGCTGGAAAGCTTGATGGATATCCTGAAGCTAGGGTTCCGTGGTTACCGTCACCTGGCCGAATTTGCGCCGCCGGTGGCAAAAGAAATTTTCCGGTCACTCACCTCGCTTGTGGCGTGGGTGGCCTCGTTCGTCCCGCGTCGTCCGGAACGCGGCGTGATAATCGAGCGTCCGCTATCGGCTATGGCTCAACAATAATGATGATGATGCGATGAAAAGAAACCTTTCCTGGATTTGTGCAGTGGCGGTGGGTGTAGGCAGTTTGTTGCCACTCACGACGTATTCTGAACCGACGACCGAACTGTCCGTTGCGCCAACGGAGGCGGCGACCCCAGCGGTGGCCGCTGCACCCGTAGTGGTGGAAGATTCGCCAGGCCGTGATGTGAAGCTCACATTTGCTCAGATTGCGCCACCGCCGGGCAGCATGGTGCTGCGTGGCTCGAACCCGAACGGGAGCATTGAGTTTGGTATGCGCAGCGATGAAGTGGTATCGAAGGCGCTGCTGAACCTGACGTATACGCCATCTCCATCATTACTGCCGGTGACTTCACAGCTGAAGGTCTATCTTAACGATGAACTGATGGGCGTTCTGCCGGTGACCAAAGAGCAGCTTGGTCAGAAGGTGACGGCTCAGGTTGCCGTCGACCCGTTATATATCACCGACTTTAACCGCGTGCGTCTTGAGTTTATTGGCCATTACCGTGATGTTTGTGAAAACCCGGCCAACAACACCGTGTGGCTCGATGTCGCCCGTAACAGCACGCTGGATTTAACCTATCAGTCCCTGAAAGTGCGTAACGATCTCTCGCATTTCCCGGTGCCGTTCTTTGATTCTCGCGATAACCGTCCTCTGAATCTGCCAATGGTCTTTGCCAGCTCGCCGAGCCTGCAAAAACAGCAGGCGGCGGGGATTATCGCCTCATGGTTTGGGGCAAAAGCGGGCTGGCGCGGCCAGACATTCCCGGTGCTCTACAATTCACTGCCTGACCGTAATGCTATCGTCTTTGCCACCAACGATAATCGCCCGGACTTCCTGCGCGATCATCCGCCGGTGAAAGCACCAACGGTCGAAATGATTGATCACCCGACCAACCCGTATATGAAACTGCTGGTGGTCTTTGGTCGTGATGATAAAGATCTGCTGCAAGCGGCACAGGGCATCTCAGCGGGCAATATCCTATTCCGTGGCGATAGCGTTACGGTAAACGAAGTGACCCCGTTGCTGGCTCGCGCTCCTTACGATGCACCAAATTGGGTACGTACTGACCGTCCAGTGACCTTTGGCGAGCTGAAGACCTACGAGCAGCAGCTACAGTCGACCGGGCTTGAGCCTGCGTCTATCAACCTGTCGCTGAATCTGCCACCCGATCTCTACTTGATGCGCAGTACCGGCATCGATATGGATCTGAAATACCGTTACACCATGCCGCCGGTGAAAGACAGTTCGCGGATGGACATCAGTTTGAACAACCAGTTCCTGCAATCCTTCAGCCTCAACAGTACGCAGGACGTCAATAAATTGATGCTGCGCCTGCCGATTCTGCAAGGGCTGCTGGACGGTAAAAACGATGTCAGTATCCCGGCGCTGCGCTTGGGCGCAATGAACCAACTGCGCTTTGACTTCCAGTATACGAACCCGATGCCTGGCGGCACGGTGGATAACTGCGTTACCTTCCAGCCGGTACAGAACCACGTAGTGATTGGCGATGACTCGACTATCGATTTCTCCCATTATTACCACTTCTTGCCGATGCCGGATCTGCGCACCTTTGCCAACGCGGGCTTCCCGTTTACTCGCATGGCTGACCTTTCAGACACGGTCATCGTCATGCCAAAAACACCGTCCGAAGCACAGGTCAGTACATTGCTCAACGCGGTTGGCGTGATTGGCGGCCAGACCGGTTTGGCGGGCGCGAAAATGACCATCGTCGATGAGGGTGGCCAAATCCAGGATAAAGACGCCGACCTGCTGCTGATTGGCTCTATTCCGCAGAAACTCAAAGATGACAAGCATATCGACTTGCTGGTCGATGCCACCCAGAGCTGGGTGAAAACGCCGCTGCGTCACAACGATCTGCCGAGCATCTATCTGGATACGGACGATCGCCAGGCCAGCGTACAAACCGGGATCACCTCTTCCGGCCCGATGGCGGCTGTCGTGGGCTTTGAGTCGCCGTATCACAAACAGCGTAGCGTCGTGGCCCTGTTGGCCGATAGCGCCACCGGTTATAACCTACTGAACAATGCGCTAAATGACAGCGGTAAACGCGCGGCGATGTTTGGTTCCGTATCGGTCATTCGTGAATCGGGCGTAAGCAGCCTGCGCGTGGGCGATATTTACTACGTCGGTCACTTGCCGTGGTTTGAACGCGTATGGTTTGCGCTCTCAAATCACCCTGTCCTGTTAGCTATCTTTGCGGCGATAAGTATCGTGCTGCTGGCGTGGGTACTGTGGCGTCTGCTGCGTATCATCAGCCGTCGTCGCCTGGATCCGGAAGACGAGTAAGCCTTGATGAAAATGCTACGCTGGATTGTCGTGTTATGCGCCCTGGGCGGCCAGGTTCAGGCTGCCTGTCAGTGGCCTGCCTGGGAGCAGTTTAAGCAGGAATATGTCAGTGCTGAAGGGCGCGTTATCGACCCCAGCGATCCGCGAAAAATTACCACCTCAGAGGGGCAAAGCTACGCACTGTTCTTTGCCCTGGCGGCAAACGATCGACAGGCGTTCGCTTCGCTGTTGAACTGGACGCAGAATAATCTCGCCGCAGGCTCCCTGGGCGAGAATCTTCCGGCCTGGCTGTGGGGTAAAAAGAGCGAAACGGAATGGACGGTGCTGGATAGCAACTCTGCGTCTGACTCCGATGTCTGGATCGCCTGGTCGTTGCTTGAGGCCGGCAGATTGTGGAAAAACGACGATTACAGCGCCACTGGCAAAGCGTTGCTGGCGAAAATTGTTGAGGATGAAGTCATCAAGGTGCCGGGCTTAGGCTTAATGCTGCTGCCCGGCCGCGTTGGTTTTGCCGAAGCGACGCGCTGGCGTTTTAACCCAAGCTATTTACCGCCTCAGGTGGCGCAGTATTTCAGCCGCTTTGGCGCACCGTGGACCACGCTGCGTGACACGAACCTTAAGCTGCTGATGGAGACCGCACCGAAAGGCTTCTCCCCGGATTGGGTCAGCTACGATAAAACGCAGGGTTGGCAGCTAAAAGCCGCGGATGTTGTCGGCAGCTACGATGCCATTCGCGTCTATTTATGGGTGGGCATGATGCATGACGCTGACCCGCAAAAAGCGCGCCTGCTCAAACGTTTTAATGCCATGGCGGCGCAGACCGTCAAGCAGGGAGTGCCTCCTGAAAAAGTGGCAATAGCCACGGGGAAAGTGACCGGCGATGGCCCAGTGGGTTTCTCCGCCTCATTGCTACCATTCCTACAAAATCGTGACGCCCAGGCTGCTTTGCGCCAGCGCGTTGCCGACCATTTTCCCGGCGCGGATGCGTACTACAATTTTGTTCTGACTCTTTTTGGCCAGGGCTGGGATCAACACCGTTTTCGCTTCAGCGCCCGCGGCGAATTACTACCTGACTGGGGCCAGGAATGCGCAAGTTCACACTAAGTTTAATCACACTCTCTCTTGGCCTGACGTTAGTTCCGCCGGGCTATGCGGATACCTCGGCGGAAGAGCAACTGCTAAACCAGGTACGTCTTGGTGAAGCCAGTAAGCGCGAAGATTTGGTGCAGCAGTCGCTGTATCGACTGGAGCTCATTAACCCCAATAATCCTAAAGTGTTGGCGGCGCGTATGCGCTATTTGCTGCGTCAAGGCGACAGCGCAGGGGCGCAAAAACAGCTGGATAAACTGGCGCAGGTGGCCCCGAACTCGGCGGAATATAACGCGGCACGGATAGAAGTTGGGCTCAACAGTAGCGCAGGACGTCAGGCCTTACAGGAAGCACGTTTGCAGGCTGCCACGGGACATGCCCAGGAGGCCCTGAGCGCGTACGAAAAAGCCTTTAACGGCCCGCCGCCGGACGGCGATTACGCCGTAGAGTACTGGACGACGGTGGCAAAAGTCGCCGGGCGTCGCGAAGAGGCGCTCACACATCTGCAAGCATTGAACCGCCAGGCGCCGGGTAACACTGGCCTACAGATGACGTTAGCCAATATGCTGCTTGCCAGCAACCAGCGCGATGAAGCGTTTGCTGTACTTGAGCAAATGGCGAAATCATCGAGCGGGCGTGGGCCGGCAAGCGATCTTTGGTTTAATGCCATAAAAGACAGTCCAGCCAGCCCTGCCAGCGTGCAGGCGTTGCAACGTTACCTGATGATTTTCAATACCGGCGAATCGGCCGATAGCGCCCGCGGGATGCTGGCGGAACAGCAAAAACAGATGGCCGACCCGGTATTGCGTGAGAAGGCTGAACAGCAGGTGAAAGCGGACGAAGCGCAAGCCAGCAAACCGCAGTCCTGGCAGCTTTATTGGCCGCTTATCCGCAAAGGTGATGCGGCGCTGAAAGCCAACAATCTGGCGCAGGCACAGAGTGCTTATCAACAGGCGCGCCGGCTTGACGCCACGGATAGCTATGCGGTGCTTGGGCTGGGTGATGTGGCACTGGCCAGAAAAGATAGCGCGGGTGCTGAACGTTATTATCAGCAGGCGTTGCGTTTGGACAGAGGCAATAGCAGCGCGATACGCGGGCTGGCGAATATCTATCGGGCGCAATCGCCAGAGCGCGCCACGGCCTTTATCAACGGCCTCTCAGCCAGCCAGCGACGCAGTATTGATGATATCGAACGTAGCCTGACCAACGACCGGCTTTCACTGCAGGCTGAAGCGCTTGAGAATCAAGCACGCTGGGCGCAGGCCGCTGAGTTGCAGCGTCGTCGGCTGGCGCTGTCACCGGATGATGTCTGGATAACCTATCGACTCTCGCGTGACCTGGTGAACGCCGGGCAGCGCGCCGAAGCCGATAACCTGATGCTCAATCTGGCGCGCAAAAAACCGACCGATGCTGAGCAGGTCTATGCCTATAGCCTGTACTTGTCTGGTAATGGGCAAGATCAAGCTGCGTTGACGCACCTGGCTGCGTTACCGGCGTCACAGTGGACGGATAATATTCGTGAACTGGATACGCGGTTACGCAGCGATCAGCTTATCGCCCAGGCCAACCGTCTGCGTGATGGGGGTCAGGAAGCACAAGCGATTGCGCTATTAAAACAGCAGCCTGAGTCTGCGCGCCTCCACGCGACGCTCGCCGACTGGGCGCAGCAGCGGGGCGATAACGCTACCGCGCTGGCGGAATACAATGCCGTGTTGGCAAACGATCCGCAGAATGAAGATGCACGCCTTGGGTTGGCTGAGGTGTATGCCGCAAGTGGTAACAGAATGGCGGCGCGCCAGCAGCTGGCCGCCTTGCCTGCCGAAGGCGAGCGTTCGCTGGGAACCCAACGCCGTATTGCGCTGGTCAGCGCCCAATTGGGCGACACGGCTGCGGCGCAGAAAATGCTCACCGCCATGGTGCCACAGGCGAAATCTCAGCCGCCGTCCATGGACAGTGCGATGGTGCTGCGTGATGCGGCGCGTTATCAGGCGCTGGACGGCAATCCGCAACAGGCACTGGAAACCTACAAAGACGCGATGGTCGCTGCGGATATCACGCCAGTGCGACCGCAGGATAATGACAGCTTTACCCGTCTCACGCGTAATGACGCGAAAGATGACTGGCTTAAGCGCGGTGTGCGCAGCGATGCCGCCGATCTCTATCGCCAGCAGGATCTGAATGTCACGTTACAGCATGATTTCTGGGGTTCCAGCGGCACGGGCGGTTACTCCGATCTGAAAGCGCACACCACCATGTTCCAGGTGGATGCCCCGCTCTATGACGGGCGCATGTTCTTCCGCTCGGATCTGGTGAATATGGATGCCGGTACCTTCTCCAGTCAAAATAATGCGTATAAAGAACAGTGGGGGACGTGTGACCTCGCCACCTGTTACGGTTCGAAGAACCAAAGTGACAGTGGCGCAAGCGTCGCCATTGGCTGGAAAAATGACACTTGGGACGCGGATATCGGCACCACGCCAATGGGCTTCAAGGTGGTGGATGTCGTCGGTGGACTGAGCTACAGCAACGATCTCGGGCCGGTGGGCTACACGCTGAACGCGCACCGTCGTCCAATTTCCAGTTCGCTGCTGGCGTTTGGTGGGCAGAAAGATAACAGCAGTGGCCTGCATCCAGGCACCACCTGGGGTGGTGTTCGTGCTGACGGCGGCGTGGTTAGCATGAGTTATGACAAAGGTGAGGCCAACGGTATCTGGGCATCACTGGGCGGCGATCAGTTGACCGGCAAAAACGTGGCGGATAACTGGCGCGTGCGCTGGATGACCGGCTACTACTACAAAGTGGTCAACGAAAATAACCGCCGGGTCACGGTGGGGCTGAATAATATGATTTGGCACTACCAGAAAGACCTGAGTGGCTACACGCTGGGTCAGGGCGGTTACTATAGCCCTCAAGAGTACGTGTCGTTTGCAGTACCGGTAAACTGGCGTCAGCGGACGGAAAACTGGTCGTGGGAGCTGGGCGGTTCGGTGTCCTGGTCACACTCGCGAACTAAAACTGAGCCGCGCTATCCACTGTTGAACCTGATTCCTTCGCAGGGGCAAAGTGCCGCCAGTGAAGCGACGAACGGCGGTGGCAGCAGCCAGGGCTTTGGTTATACGGCGCGGGCGATCGTTGAGCGGCGGGTAACATCCAACTGGTTTATCGGCGCGGGTGTCGATATTCAGCAGGCTAAGGACTACACGCCAAGCCATGCGCTGCTCTACGTGCGCTACTCTGCCGCAGGCTGGCAGGGCGATCTCGATATGCCACCGCAGCCGCTGGTACCTTACGCCGACTGGTAGCTATATCAGCAATCATATAAGTGTTCGTCTTATATAACCCGGTTACATACCGGGTTATAATCTTTGTGTCAGGGTCTATTTTGACTTTGGCGCCAGCCTCGTTATTCTCAATGCCTGAGCAATACGTTCGTATCTGTGGAGAGCTCTTTTGCGCGTCAGCCGTTCACTTACCATAAAACAAATGGCGATGGTTGCAGTCGTAACCATGTTGTTTTTATTTATCTTTTGCTCAATCTTGCTGTTCCATTTCGTCCAGCAGGATCGCTATAACACGGCTGCTCAACTTGAGAGTATCGCGCGTTCTGTGCGCCAACCGCTGTCCGCTGCCATCCTTAAGGCGGATATTCCAGAAGCCGAAACCATTCTTGAGCGTATTCAGCCCGCCGGGATTGTCAGCCGTGCGGACGTGGTGCTGCCGAACCAATTCCAGGCGCTGCGCATGAGCTTTATCCCCGAACGTCCGGTGCCGGTGAATATCACTCGTATCTTTGAATTACCCGTACAAATTTCGCTGCCGCTTTATTCACTAGAACGCCCGGCGAACCCGCAGCCGTTGGCCTATCTGGTGCTTCAGGGTGACTCTTATCGCATGTATAAATTCGTGATGAGTGCGCTGGCAACGATAGTGACCGCTTACTTCCTTTTAGTACTTATTTTGACCGTCGCGCTCACCTGGTGCATCAATCGGTTGATTGTCAGGCCGCTGCGCAAAATTGCTTATGAAATTCACGATCTACCGGGGGCGGATCGCATCGGTCACCAGTTGACGTTGCCGCCTCTGCATCATGACGATGAAATCGGTACGCTGGTGCGCAGCTATAACCGCAATCAGCAGGCATTATTGCGACAGTATGACGAACTTAGCGGCCAATCGACGCGTTTTCCCGTCTCAGACCTGCCGAATAAAGCCTTTTTGCTGGGCCTGTTGGAGCAGAGTCTGGCGCGTAAATCACCGGTAGCGCTACTGACCATTGCCTGTGAGACCCTACAGGATACGGCTGGCGTATTGAAAGAAGAGCAGCGCGAGATGCTGCTGCTCACGCTGGCGGAGAAAATTAAGCAGGTCATTTCGCCCCGCATGGTGCTGGCGCAGATAAGCGGCTATGACTTCGCTATTCTGGCCTACGGCGTTAAAGAGCCGTGGCATGCCATTACATTAAGTCAGCAAGTACTTACTATTATTAATGAACGTCTGCCGCTGCAAGGCATCCAGCTGCGACCGAGTGCCAGTATCGGCATCGCGATGGGAAGCGATGGCCTGACGGCAGAACAGTTCTACCGCCGTTCCATCTCGGCCGCCTTCACCGCACGCCGGAAAGGGAAAAATCAGATTGAGTTTTTCGACCCTGACCAGATGGCGAAAGCGCAGAAACGGCTGACGGAAGAGAGCGATATTCTGACGGCGCTGGATAACCAGCAGTTCTCCGTCTGGCTACAGCCACAGGTTGACACCGTCACCGGCAAAATCTGTAGCGCTGAGGTGCTGCTGCGGCAACGCCAACTCGATGGTAGCTGGGCGCTGCCCAACGATCTTATCGACAATATTGAATCCTGCGGACTGATGGTCACCGTCGGTCATTGGGTGCTGGAAGAGTCGTGCCGTCAGCTGGCGGCGTGGCAATCGCGCGGCATAATGCTGCCGTTGTCGGTGAATATTTCTGCGTTACAGCTTCTGCACCACGATATGGTGTCCGACATGCTGGCGCTGCTAAATCACTACCGCATTGCACCAGGCACGCTGGTGCTGGAAGTGACGGAAAGCCGTCGGATTGATGACCCGAAGGCGGCAGTGGCCATTTTGCGCCCGCTGCGCAATGCCGGAGTGCGTATTGCACTGGATGATTTTGGCATGGGCTATGCCGGACTGCGTCAGCTACAACACATGAAATCTGTCCCGGTCGACATCTTAAAGATCGACAAAATCTTTATTGATACGCTGCCGGAAGATGCCAGCATGGTGGCGGCAATTATTCAGCTTGGGCGCAGCCTTAACCTGAAGATGGTTGCTGAAGGTGTTGAAAATAAAGAACAATATGAATGGCTGAAAGCGGCGAAGGTCGATATTCTGCAAGGCTTCCTGTTTGCGCGCGCGGTGCCGGCAGAGGTCTTTGAGCAGGATTATTTAAGCGAGGAGAAATCACTGCTGCCGGGTGTAATTGACGAGTGATTGTGCGTGTCAGCTCAAGGTTTTAACAATTAAGTATCAAAATCACGTACAAATATTTCGATTATGTTTCTTGGATGTTATTTTGTGCCCACAGGTAAAATTAACCCCTAGTTTTCCTGTGGCTATAGCTTAAGGACATCCTATGAAAACCTCTTTCTTCAAAAGCCTCTATTTTCAGGTGCTGTCGGCGATAGTGATCGGTGTATTAATTGGTCACTACTATCCGGAGCTGGGCGCGCAAATGAAGCCGCTCGGCGATGCCTTCGTTAAACTGATTAAAATGATTATTGCCCCGGTTATTTTTTGTACTGTCGTGACCGGGATTGCTGGCATGGAAAGTATGAAAGCGGTAGGGCGAACCGGTGCCGTTGCGCTGCTCTACTTCGAAGTGGTCAGTACTCTGGCGCTGATTATCGGTCTTGTCATCGTTAACGTAGTACAACCGGGTGCCGGGATGAACGTTGACCCTGCAACGCTTGATGCAAAAGCGGTGGCAATGTATGCCGAGCAGGCTAAAGACCAGGGGATTGTTGCCTTCCTGATGGATGTGATCCCGTCGAGCGTCATCGGTGCGTTTGCTAGTGGTAACATTCTGCAGGTTCTGCTGTTTGCGGTGATGTTTGGTTTTGCGCTGCACCGTCTGGGCAACAAAGGCCAACTGATCTTCAACGTTATCGAAAGCTTCTCGCAGGTTATCTTCGGCATTATCAATATGATCATGCGCCTGGCGCCGATTGGTGCGTTCGGGGCGATGGCCTTCACCATTGGTAAATACGGCGTCGGCACACTGGTGCAGTTAGGGCAGCTTATTATCTGTTTCTACATCACCTGTATTCTGTTTGTGGTAGTGGTGCTGGGTTCTATTGCCCGCGCGACCGGCTTCAGCATCTTCAAATTTATCCGCTATATCAAAGAAGAACTGCTGATTGTGCTGGGGACATCATCCTCTGAATCGGCGCTGCCGCGCATGCTTGATAAGATGGAAAAACTGGGTTGCCGTAAATCGGTGGTGGGGTTGGTTATCCCAACCGGCTACTCGTTTAACCTTGATGGGACATCTATCTACTTAACGATGGCGGCGGTGTTTATCGCTCAGGCGACCAACAGCCATATGGATATCTTCCATCAGATAACCTTGTTGGTGGTGCTCTTACTCTCCTCGAAAGGGGCGGCCGGGGTCACCGGCAGCGGATTTATCGTGCTGGCGGCGACCATCTCTGCGGTGGGGCATTTACCGGTAGCTGGGCTGGCGCTGATTTTGGGTATCGACCGCTTTATGTCAGAAGCGCGTGCGCTGACCAACCTGATTGGTAACGGTGTGGCAACCATCGTGGTGGCGAAGCGTGTGAAACAACTTGATGCAAAACAGCTCGACGACGTGCTCAATAACCGTCCGACCGCCAACAAACCGCACGAATTATCCTCTTAATCCTATCACTTAAGCCCGTACTCCCTTGCTGGAGTGCGGGCTCCTGCGCATAATTAGGCGGCGTCATTCATTGACCCTGATAGCCTAAGTCTATCGTAATTTTTATTTTACTTAGCTATGCAACGTTTATACGATTATGTGGTCTAACTGACGTATTTACTTCAATATTTTTTGATAACGGCCTCAGTGCGGTTATCTTTTATTCCCTAAAGGGATAGGGCGGCAACTGGCGTTGCGGCAGCCTGAGCCCTTTAGGAAGTCACCAGGAATGTTCATCAGGGGTTCACATGCAGGGCACAACAATTCGACTTTTAGCCGGTGGTTTGCTGATGATGGCAGCAGCCAGCTGTGTGCAGGCAGAAACGCTCCAGCCGGACCCGGCCTGGCAACAAGGTACGCTGCCTAATGGTTTCCAGTGGCAGGTACTCGCTACGCCACAACGTCCGAGTGACCGTGTAGAGATCCGGCTCTCGGTTGATATTGGTTCGCTGAACGAAAGCGCTCAGCAGAGCGGCTACAGCCACCTTATTCCCCGTATTGCGCTGACCCAAAGTGGCAGCCTGCCTGCAGCGCAGGTGCGCTCGATGTGGCAACAGGGAATCGATCCAAAACGCCCGCTACCGCCGGCGATTGTCTCTTATGATTACACCCGTTTTAACCTGAGCCTGCCGAATAACCGCAGCGATTTGCAAAAAGAAGCGCTGGTCTGGCTGGCAAGCTCGCTAGGCAAGCCGGTGATCACCGCTGACACCATTGGCCGCGCGCTGGCGGAGCAGGATATGGTTGCCACCTGGCCGCAGGACACGAAAGAGGGCTGGTGGCGTTACCGTCTGAAAGGTTCCACCATGCTGGGACACGATCCGTCCGAGCCGCTGAAGCTGCCGGTTGATGCGAAGCAATTAGCCGAATTTTATCAGAAATGGTACACCCCGGACGCAATGACCCTTGTCGTGGTGGGGAATGTCGATAGCCGTTCGACGATCGAACAGATCGGCAAGATCTTCGGCGAGCTGAAAGGTAAGCGCGAAACGCCAGCCATTGTACCAACGCTGTCACCGCTACGCCCGGAAGCCGTGAGTATTATGACTAATGCGGTAAGTCAGGATCGTTTATCTATTATGTGGGACTCGGCGTGGCAGCCAATCCGCGAGTCAGCGGCCCTTCTGCGCTACTGGCGTGCTGACCTGGCGCGTGAAGCCTTGTTCTGGCACGTTCAGCAAAAGCTGAGCCGTACTAATATGAAAGACATTGGACTGGGCTTCGATTGCCGCGTGCTTTACCTGCGCGCGCAGTGCAGCATTAACCTGGATTCTCCGGGTGAAAAGCTCAACGGTAATCTGGGGCTAGTGGCACGAGAGCTTGCCGCTATCCGCGAAGATGGCCTGCCGCAAGACGAATTTGATGCGCTGATTGCGCAGAAAAAACTCGAGCTGCAAAAGCTGTTTGCCACTTATGGGCGAATGGATACTGATGTGCTGATTAACCAGCGACTGCGTTCACAGCAAAATCAGGTTGTGGACATTGCGCCTGAGCAGTATCAAAAGCTGCGCCAGAGTTTCCTTGATTCGCTGTCGCTGGATATGCTCAATATGGATCTGCGTCAGCAGCTGTCGCAGGATATGGCGCTGATTCTGCAACAGCCTACCGGTGAGCCTGAATTTAATATGAAGGACTTGCAGGAGACCTGGAACAAAATCATGCTGGCGTCAAAACCGGAAGCGGCAGCGGTGGTGGATGAAGGGCATCAGGATGTGACGGATATTCCGCCTGCGCAGTAAGTGCGATGGGGGTTCCCCCTCACCCTAACCCTCTCCCCACAGGGGAGAGGGAACCGATCTAGCGCATGGTACGCCCGGCTTTCCCCCTCGACCCTTTGTGGGGTATTCGAGTACATGACACGGTCGCTTTTCTCCCTCGCCCCTTTGGGGAGAGGGCCGGGGTGAGGGGAAACCCACCCACCAGACGAAAAAAAACCTCTCCCGAACCGGAAGAGGTTTTTTTATACCCGAAATCTTACGCTGGCATCGCATCGCGTGGAATAATCGCCCCGCGGTGCTGAATCACGGTGCTTGCCGTCTGGTGCCCGCGTTTCGCTGCAGCAACCGTATCGCCACCGATTAAGCGCACGGACAAATAGCCTGCGCTAAACGAGTCACCTGCGGCGGTGGTATCCACCACTTTCTCTTTCGGCAACTTAACCGCCGGGACATCAACCAGCGCCTCGCCGACAACCGCAACCAGGCAAGAATCCGCGCCGCGCTTCACAACCACTTCGCTAACGCCTGCGGCATGGGTGCGGGCAATCACTTCATCCACCGGCTTTTCGCCCCACAGCGCATCTTCGTCGTCGAGCGTCAGGAAGGCGATATCAGTGCATTCCAGCATCTGCTGGTATACCCGTTGAGTCTCTTCTTTGCTGGCCCACAGGCGCGGACGGTAGTTGTTATCAAAGATAACTTTCCCGCCGTTAGCGCGACAGGTTTTCAGCAGCGTCAGCAGTTTCTCACGGCTAGCCGGGCTTAAGATAGCCAGGCTAATACCGCTCAAATAGAGGTAGTCAAAACCGGCCAACTGTTCGCAGATAGCGGCAGACTGCTCGCTCTCCAGCCAGAATTTAGCGGCTGCTTCGTTACGCCAGTAGTAGAAAGTACGCTCGCCGGTATCATCGGTTTCGATGTAATACAGACCCGGCATGCGATCGCTCATTCGTTGAATCAGGTCAGTGTTGACGTTCTCCGCCTGCCAGGCATCCATCATCTGTTGGCTGAAGGTATCAGTACCCAGCGCGGTGACGTAATTGACGCTGAGTTCAGCAGGGGAGACCTGACGCGCGATATAGACGGACGTGTTTAAGGTGTCGCCGCCGAAGCCGCGGTTAACTTGTGCGCCCTTCTCGGACAGTTCAATCATGCATTCGCCAATCACGGCAATTTTTTTAGACATAGTCATCAACCTGAATCGGTAAATTTTCGGTAGTGTGCGCTGCGGTCAATCAGTGGTCAACTATATTAAAACATCGTTCCATTATTTTTTTTGAGCTAGCGCGTGTTACGGCGTATTTGTCCCCTACGCAGAAAAATAAAATGGCTCAGTCTGAACATAAAGTTATCAAATACCCCGCCGATAACCTTATGACCAGACCCTCTGACCCTCTATTCACAGGAAGCTTAAATGACGTTAAAGCAGGTGAGCCAGCGGGCGAGAGTTCCTGATACGGAGCTAGAAAGCCTACAGCAGCTGCGTTATTGGCAAGAGTGTGAGCGTGTCTATACCTACCAGCCTATCTACACCACCCAGGGTCGCCTGATGGCGATAGAGGTGCTAACGATAGTGACCCATCCCTCTGAACCCCAAAAGCGTATCGCTCCGGATCGTTACTTCGCCGAAGTCTCTATTGGCCAGCGCATCCATGTCATCAAAGAACAGGTGGCAATGCTGGCAAAAAGGAAACAATTCTTTATACAGAACAAGGTGCTAGCCTCGGTCAACGTTGATGCACTAACGCTACTGGAAATGCGCCAGGATAGGATCCTGAAAACGATGATTGAGACGCTGCCCTGGCTGCGTTTTGAACTGGTGGAACATATGGCGCTGCCGAAGGATTCGTCGGCCTCACTGCGCGAATTTGGCCCGCTGTGGTTAGATGACTTTGGCACCGGTATGGCCAATTTCTCGGCGCTCAATGAAGTGCGTTACGACTACATCAAGGTGGCACGTGACCTGTTCATCATGCTGCGTAAAACGCCGGAAGGCCGTAAGTTATTTATCATGCTGCTGCAATTGATGAACCGTTACTGTGAGGGCGTCATTGTTGAGGGCGTAGAAACACTGGAAGAGTGGCGTGAGGTGCAAAACTCACCCGCCGCCGCTGCGCAAGGCTATTTTCTCTCTCGGCCCGTTCCCATGGACACCCTCGAAAACGTGTTAACCGTTCTGTGAATCGTCCGCTTCCCTTTGTCTGGACTATAGTTTTATAGGCAAGGTCATCAGGAAAGGGGACAAGAATGACAAAAACAACCAGGGTTATTGCCTGGACAGCAGGGATTTTCTTGTTGTTGATCGTGGTCGTCATCATCGTTATCGCGACGTTCGACTGGAACCGTCTTAAGCCGACCATCAACCAGAAGGTCTCAACGGAGCTGAACCGGCCCTTCGCCATACGCGGGGATTTGGGCGTCGTGTGGGAACGTCAGAAAGAGGAGACCGGCTGGCGCAGCTGGGTTCCCTGGCCGCATGTACACGCCGACGATATTATTCTTGGTAATCCAGCGGATATTCCCGATGTCACGATGGTCCACCTGCCGCGCGTAGAGGCCACGCTGGCACCGCTGTCGCTGCTCACCAAAACGGTCTACCTGCCGTGGATCAAGCTCCAGCAGCCCGATGCGCGTCTCATCCGTCTGTCAGAAAAAAATAATAACTGGACGTTTAACCTCGCCAGTAGCGGCGAGAAAGATCCCAATGCGCAACCCTCATCATGGTCTTTCCGCCTCGATAATATTCTCTTCGATCGTGGACGGATCGCCATTGACGATAAGGTCAGCAAGGCCAATGTGGAGATCATGGTCGATCCGCTGGGTAAACCGTTGCCGTTTAGCGAAGTCACCGGGACGAAGGCCAAAGGTGACAACGCCAAAGCTGGCGATTTTGTTTTCGGCCTGACGGCGAAAGGGCGCTACAACGGCCAGCCGCTCACCGGTACTGGTAAAATTGGCGGGATGCTGGCTCTGCGCAGCGAAGGCACTCCCTTCCCGGTACAGGCAGATTTCCGTTCCGGCAATACGCGAGTGGCCTTCACAGGCACGGTAAACGATCCGATGAAAATGGGCGGCGTCGATTTACGGCTGAAGTTCGCCGGTGATTCGCTGGGAGCGCTGTATGAGCTGACCGGCGTACTGCTGCCGGATACTCCGCCGTTTGAAACCGACGGGCGTCTGGTGGCGAAGATCGATACCGAAAAATCATCGGTGTTTGAGTATCGGGGATTCAACGGTCGTATTGGCGACAGCGATATCCACGGCTCGCTGACCTACACCACCGGCAAACCGCGTCCGAAGCTGGAAGGCGATCTGGAATCGCGCCAGCTACGCCTTGCCGATCTGGGGCCGCTGATTGGCGTCGATTCTGGTAAAGGTACGAAATCGACAGAGGTGAAAAAGGATATTCAGCCTGCGGGCAAAGTATTGCCTTACGATCGCTTTGAAACCGATAAGTGGAATGTGATGGATGCCGATGTACGGTTTAAGGGGCGTAAAATCGAGCATGGCAGCACGTTACCGATAAGCGACCTCTCAACGCACATCATCCTCAAAAATGCTGACCTGCGTCTGCAACCGCTGAAATTTGGCCTGGCGGGCGGGACTATCTCATCGAACATTCACCTTGAAGGCGATAAAAAGCCGATGCAGGGACGGGCGGACATTCAGGCGCGCAGGCTTAAACTGAAAGCGCTGATGCCAAACGTTGAGCTGATGCAGAAGACGCTTGGCGAAATGAACGGTGATGCGGATATTCACGGCGTCGGCAACTCGGTGGCGGCGCTGCTGGGTAGCAGTAACGGTAATCTGAAGTTGCTGATGAATGACGGGCTGATCAGCCGCAACCTGATGGAGATCCTTGGGCTGAACGTCGGTAACTTTATCATCGGCCAAATCTTCGGCGATGACGAGGTTAGGGTGAACTGTGCCGCGGCAAATCTGGATTTGGTTAACGGTGTGGCACGTCCGCAAATTTTCGCTTTCGATACGGAAAATGCCGTGATCAACGTGACCGGCTCTGCCAGCATGGCTTCTGAACAGCTTGATTTGACTATCGATCCGGAAAGTAAGGGATTTCGTATTATCACCCTGCGCTCGCCGCTTTATGTGCGAGGCACCTTCAAAAATCCGCAGGCGGGTGTGAAAGCCGGGCCGCTGATTGCGCGTGGTGCGGTGGCGGCAGCTCTTGCTACGTTGGTGACGCCGGCTGCGGCGCTGCTGGCGTTGATCTCGCCATCGGAAGGGGATGCGAATCAGTGTCGGAACATTTTGTCGCAGATGAAGAAATAAAAATGCCGGGTGGCGGCTACGCCTTACCCGGCCTATAAAACCTTCAGCTTCAGTAGGCCGGGTAAGGCGTAGCCGCCACCCGGCATTCATTGACTACAGCGACTGATGTTTCGTTTCGTGCGTCAGCAGCAGTGCAATCAGCGTCAACGCTGCCATGGCCGCCAGATAAACACCGACGTAGAACAATCCATAGGTGCTCTGCAACCAGGCTGCGATATACGGTGCGACCGATGCGCCGAGAATGGAGGCCACGTTATAAGAGAACGATGCCCCGGTATAGCGAACTTCCGTTGGGAACAGTTCTGGCAGCAACGCGCCCATTGGACCAAAGGTCAGACCCATCAGGCTTAACCCTACCAACAAATACAGCATGATCAGCGATGGATTGCCGGAGCCCAGCAGCGGCTCAAAGAAGAACAGGGCAAAAGCGATAATCAGGCAGGTGATGACAATCATGCTTGGGCGACGACCAAAGCGGTCAGCCAACAGGCCTGCAATCGGCACCATCACGCCAAAACCGATAACTGCTAACATCAGCATCCACAGCACTTCATTGCGCGGCAGACCCAGCCCGTTAGGGGCGGCGGCGGTGCTGTAGGTCATCGAATAAACGGTCATGATATAGAACAGCGTATAGGTCGCCAGCATGATGAAGGTGCCGAGCACCGTCACCCGCACGTGCTTGCTGAGCAGCGTACCCATCGGCACTTTGACCTGTTTTTTGGCCGCGGCGACTTTGGCAAAGACCGGCGTTTCATGCAGCGAGACGCGCACATAAAGGCCAATCAGCACCAGAACCGCGGAGAAGATAAACGGAATACGCCAGCCCCAGCTCATAAACTGCTGGTCAGTCAGAAGCCAGGAGAGCAGCAGGAAAGTACCGTTAGCGAAGAAGAAGCCAATGGGTGCGCCCAACTGTGGGAAAGAACCGTACAGCGCACGCTTGCGTGGCGGCGCGTTCTCGGTGGCTAGCAGCGCAGCACCACCCCATTCACCACCCAACCCCAGACCCTGACCAAAACGCGCCAGTGCCAGCAGCATCGGTGCCAGAATACCAATGGATTCATAGGTTGGCAGCAGGCCAATCAGGACGGTAGAGATCCCCATCGTCAGCAGCGAAGCCACCAGGGTGACCTTGCGCCCAACGCGGTCACCAAAGTGGCCGAAGAGCGCGGAACCGATAGGGCGTGCGACGAAAGCGATAGCGAACGTCGCCAGCGATTGCAGCGTTGCCGCCGTCGGATCGCCCTGTGGGAAGAAAATATGCGGGAACACGATGACCGCAGCGGTGGCATAAATATAGAAGTCGAAGAACTCAATGGCGGTGCCAATGAGTGAGGCCACGACGACTTTATTACGCGAGTTAACCGGAGCGGAAGTCTGTTCGTTATCGAGTGTTGTGCTGGTCATAGTCTTTTCTAATATTTATAGCGAACGAAGGGCCATATTAGACATAGCAAAAGCGACATTTCAATCTGTAACGAGATTGTAAAAAGAGGCAAAGATAACGAAAGAGTGGATAATTTTTATACCAGAAGAATATGAAACATGAAATGCTTCACATTTTTTATGGAATGGATGATAAAACTGGTTTTTGGTTAAATAAAAGTTACGGCCTGGATTTATATGCTGCAATGGCGAGTTGGGCCGAAATTTTCGGCCCAAGCTTGCGTTTAGCGGTGGGTTTTTCCCGGCATTCTTGGGTCATCTTTGTATTCTGCGGTGGCAATCCACGCCGCGCAGAACAGGGTCAGACGTGCAAAGAAGTAGAAGAATGCCATCAGCCCAAGAACGGAACCAAACGCCGCACCGGACGGGGATTTTACCAGCGTTGGCAGCGTCCAGGTCATGATGATTTTGATCACCTCAAATCCGATAGCGGCGATGAGGGTGCCGCGAATCAGCGCCTTCTTACGTGGACGATGTCGCGGCAGCCGCCAGAAAATCCAGAAGAACAGCAGGTAGTTGGCAAAAATTGAAATGGCCAGGCCAATCAGTCGCCAGGCGGGTTTAAGCCATTCGATGTAATCGAGATACAGTGCCGAGATAATCAACTGCTGGGCTGAACCGGCGACCGAGGTGATCGACAGCGTGATAATCAATGCGATAAGCAGACCAATCAGTGACACGAAATCGCGCAGATACTTAATCCACAGTTTTTCCTGATCCTGCGGCGTACGCTCCCAGACGTCACGCGACTGCGCACGAATCGCCTCGCGCAGGTTACCCATCCAGTTCACGCCGGAATAGAGCGCAACGCCAAGCCCGACCAATCCGACGGTAGTACGCTGCTGCACGGCGGTATTAATGGTGCTTTTAAGCGTTGCGGCAAGCGTTGGATCGCTAACGTTTATGAGGATCTTATTGAAGATATCCTGCAACAGCGTGGGGTGTGACGCGAGGATAAACCCGGCGGCGGCGAACGACACCATCATAATGGGGATCATTGAGAGGAATGAGAAATAGGTAATCGCGGCACCAAACTGATTCCCCATCCTGTCGTTAAAGCGCTCGGCGGCGCGAATCAGGTGAGCGATAATCGGGCGGCGCTGGATCTTCTGCGCCGTGTTGGTGACGGTATCCAGCGCTTTGCTGGCCTTTTGCTGTAGACGTTTGTCGTTATTTTCCGACGTCATCAGGGAGATTTTCCTTTTTATTGCTTTTACTTAAGTATAGAGCAAAACCCGGCGGCGCTGCGCTTGGCCGGGCTACATCCTGCAGATACGGTAGCCCGGCCAAGCGCAGCGCCGCCGGGGCAAACTCCGATACCGAATTCAATCAACGTAATCCTGCAACACGCCAGTTAACCATTCCATCAACAGATGCACCCGACGCGAAAGATTTCGGCGATGCGGGTAAATCAGCGACACCGGCATGGGCTCGGCGCGGTGCTGCGGTAGGATCTGCACCAGCTTGCCGCTGCGCAACGCATCTCGCACCCCAACGCGTGGTACCTGAATAATTCCGAGTCCTGCAAGGCATGCCGCGTGGTAAGTCTCAGTGCTGTTCACCGTCAGCACGCCACCGGTTTTCACCCACTGCGTGCCGTTATCCCTCGCCACTTCAAACCCTTGCGGACGGACGCCAAGATTGGTTGTGTAGTGTACCAGTGCATGGTTACTGAGATCCTCCAGAGACTCCGGGTAGCCGAAACGCGCCAGATACGCCGGGCTGGCACAGTTGATGATGGCAAGCTTGCCAAGCGGTCTGGCGATTAGCCCGGAGTCCTTGAGCGTACCGACGCGAACCACGCAATCAAATCCTTCGCGAATGACATCTACCAGACGGTCGCTGCTGCTCAGTTCCATTTCCAACCCCGGATACTGCTGCAAAAATTCCGGTAGCCTGGGGATAACCACATTTTTAGCGATAGCGACCGGCATATCCACGCGTAGTCGCCCACTCACGCTGCTGGGATCGCTCTGGAACATGCTGTCCAGTTCATCGAGGTTACTCAGCAGATCTTTGGCGCGCTCGTAGTACACCATTCCGTCTTGGGTCAGCAGCACGCGACGGGTGGTGCGGTGCAACAGACGGCAGCCCAGATGGTTCTCCAGCGCCTGTATTTGCCGCGATACGCTACCTTTAGGAAGACCTAATGTTTCCGCCGCACGGGTAAAACTCTCCAGTTCAGCCACGCGGATGAACAGTTGCATTGCGTGAATTTTATCCATCGTAACAGCCTATTGTTGTTGTAGATGAGACAGTGAAGCGTAATGAGCGATATTTATTGTTCTTGTATCACCTAATAAGCTTGTTCTCAACGTACACACCATCGGAAGTGAGGTTCTTATGACCCAACGTATAGCGTTAGTGACAGGCGGCAGCCGTGGATTAGGTAAAAATGCGGTGCTTAAGCTTGCCGCAGCCGGCGTGGATATTATTTTTACCTACCATAGCCAGCATGATGCGGCACTGAAAGTCGTCGCTGAAGTAGAGCAAACAGGCGCGAAAGCGGTAGCATTGCAGCTAAACGTCAGCGAAGTTGCAAGCTTTAACGATTTCGCCCAACAGATGAAGGATCGGTTGCAACAGGTATGGGGACGGGAGAACGTTGATTATTTAGTGAACAATGCAGGAATCGGCCTTTATGCGCCGTTTGCTGAAACTTCAGAAGCGATGTTTGACGAGCTAATGAACATTCATTTTAAGGGACCGTTTTTCCTCACTCAGCAGCTCCTGCCCTTAATCGCCGACGGTGGACGGATCCTCAATGTTTCCACTGGCCTTGCGCGTTTTGCGCTACCGGGTTACGCAGCCTATGCGTCGATGAAGGGGGCGATGGAAGTTCTGACACGCTATCAGGCCAAAGAGCTGGGCGCACGTGGGATTTCGGTCAACAGCATTGCTCCTGGGGCGATTGAAACTGACTTTGGCGGAGGGCATCTGCGCGATAATGAAGAACTCAATCGCTATGTGGCTTCACAAACCGCGCTGGGGCGAGCCGGTTTACCGGATGACATTGGCGATGCCATTGTGGCGCTGCTTAGTGACAACCTGCACTGGATGACTGCGCAGCGTATAGAGGTATCGGGCGGGATGTTCCTGTAACGTCCGTTACGCCATGCCCGCAAACGTGCAGGATGCTAATCGTGCGAAAATAAGTCCTATTCAGGACTTATTTCTTTTTGGGTTTCCCGCCATGACTGAAATGATCTATATTTCCCCCATTAAATATTATTAAAAACCCCCAGTATTAATCCTTTTCTTAATGATAATGTGATGAGTGATGTGAATGCGTAATGGCCACCCGTCGGTTGTAAGCATTCATAATTATGATATTTAGATTATCCAATATCTACGTAGAATGCCCCAGGCCAAACGGCGAGTTCTTATTTTATGCCGCGAGGATTACTCTTCCGGTCATTAGAGAACAGTTTATTTTTTAATGGGGAATCCGTTATGCAGGTAGTCATCTTTGACAGGCAGTCAATATTTATTCATGGAATGAAAATTAGCTTACAGGAACATATTCCAGGAATTGATATTTTTGCCGTTAGTCAGGCAGATGACCTGTGGCGGCAGTTATTACGCCATCCGGATGCACTTTTGATCCTGGACGGTGAAATGGACCACGGCTTTTGCCAGTGGGTGTTGCAGGAAAAACATCAGCAGTTTCCTGACTCCAAAGGCATTATTGTTGTCAACGAGTACAATCGAAGCTGGCTGAACGACATGATGGCCTACAACGTCCAGGCCATTATTGCCCGTGATGCCAGTATTGAAGTCTTTGTGCAGACTATCAAAAGCGTGATGCGCGGATTGATGTGTTTACCGGGCGATTGGCGCATGGAATACGAACAGGAAAAACGCGGGTTGGATAATCTCAGCCAACGCCAGCGGGAGATATTAGCGCTGCTGGCGAATGGTGAATCCAACAAAGAGATTAGCCGGACCTTAAATATCAGTGCGGGTACCGTCAAGGCGCATCTGGAATCATTATACCGACGCCTGGACGTGAAAAATCGGACTCAGGCGGCCATGTTACTCAATAACCGGGATGCTTCGCAGACGGTCGTTCTGGAATAAGGCGGACTCGGCCTGGCGCTGTACGGCCAGGCCGCTTTGCCTCTCACCCTCACGCTGCCACTCGGCTAGCGCTTTGTTGATATCTCCCTGATTAATCCAGTAGACGATGTGCGATTGCTGAACGCCTTCCGGCCCGAGGCTAAATGCGAGCGAGAGCATGGCATCGAACTGGCTTTGAGTCAGCGGCACGCGAATACATTGGCGGAGTACCTGCTGGTAATAATCCACATCTGCTCGAAAAATAGTCTCAGCCTGTTGCGGGGTGAGTGGTGTATCAAAGTACTCACGATCGCGGATGAGGTGGCCGTAACCAATCAACCACAAGTTATCGGCATCTTGATATTTTTCGAGCGAGAGGCCTTGATAGCGTTTAATAAAATTAAGGCCATACAGGCTGGGGTATACGGCAGAAAGTGACATCTTTTATCCTCAATAAACAGGAATCGAAGTGTAAAAGAATGCCCTTTGCGCGGCTATTAGCCGGATGTCGGCGAATTATCATACTCATGACTAAGTAGGCCAAAAAGCCAATCGTTGTGCCATTTTCCCGAAAGCAGGTAGCTTTCACGTAGCTCGCCTTCCAGCTTGAAGCCCATTTTCTCGAGCGTGTGGCGGGAGGCGATATTCCCTACGGTCACCGTTGCGGTCAATCGACGCACTCCACCCTGGCTGAATGCATAATCACATACTGCTCGTAGTGACTCGGTACCATAGCCTTTTCCCTGCGCCTGGGGGGCAAATAAAAAGCCGACTTCAGCGCAGTCTGCCTCATGGTGAATATATCCCGTGACGCCGAGCGGAATATTCTGCTTATCGCGCACCACGAGACACAGCCAATGTGCCGCCCCCGGTTCCCAGGGTAACAGGCGGGAATTGAAGGTTTCGCGGATTTCGTGCTCGCTTCGGTTATCCGCCACATAGCGCATCACTTGGGGGTGCTGCTGTAGCGCCAGAAAAAACGGCCAGTCACTTTCAGTAATAAGAGAACAGTCTAAACGTTTGGTGGTGAGCGCGATCATAGTTTCACATTCTCAACGCGAGGTCAGGACTGTTAATTTGCCTGATTTGCTCTATGGTGTAACGACAAAAATAACAAAATAACAACATGTTAATCCTAAGGTGAAATTGCCTTGTTGTTGATTAAGGAAAGGGAAGATGCCGATGTCATCGCATCAGGTTAGCCAGCAATTTGAGCATTGCCTGAGCGTGATCCGCCAGGCCTCTATCGAAATTCTGACCTTACTGAAAATGAGGGTCACCGAAGGCAAGGATCCTCGCTGGTTCCTCGAGCAGCTTGATCAGGCTCGTCTGAACCTCGGTGGCTGGGGGATAGTGGCAAAGCGTTTGCAGATTAACGACAGCCAATTGAGCGAATTTATGCTTCAGCTGCGCCATCTTCAGCAAGGGATCGCTTCGTACGAACAGGGGCTTGCAGCGACGGAAAACCAGCTGATTGCCGCCCAGCGCTTCATCGTGACCCTTGAACAGGTTAAACAGCAGCAGCCGTTGCTGACGTTTACCACGAGTTATGCCAGCGATGCCTATCAGCTTCAGGAAATGGCGGAGCGGCAGATTCGTACCATTGAGCTGGTGATTAATGGCTTGATTACCCAGATATGGCCAGATGCCCCGCATCTTCACCATTATCTCAAATCCCATTTCGGTGCGCAGGATGTGGCGCGCTGGCAGGCGCGAAGCCCATCAGGTGAGATCCTGGACGGTATGTCGTTTAGCGAGCGGGCATTACTGATTGTCGATAAAAAGGCGTTCGCTCGTCACTACGCCTCGCTGTTTAACTCAGGCGCGGCGCTCACTTTCCTTGCCGAGCAGCGGCTGACGCTACATACCTTTCTGGATGATATCCGGCGGATGCGCAATAAATTGTTGGCTCAGATGCCGCTCACCGAGATGGAATGTCTACTGCTTGAACACTACACGCAGCAGATCACCGCACCGGTGCAGCGTGCTTATGAGCAAGGGCGCGTTCGGGTGAACCCTGCCAGCCTGATGACTGCGGACGGTAGCGAAGTTCAGCACTTCTGGGAACAAGCCACGGAAGTGGCGCAGGCCTGGGGGCCGGATGCGCGGTCAATCGCTGATGGTATTGAAAAGCAGTACCGCAAAATACAGGCGCGAACGGACGTGCGCGAAAAACTTATCGCTGGCGTGCTGTGGGGCGCAGTCGGTGTGACGGTGCTCGGTATTACGCTCGGCGGTATGAGTATTATGATGTCATCCCCGCAAACCCGGACATCGGTTGAGTCGCAGGAGGATATACACATGCGCGAGCCGGCGGTGAGTCTGCCTCCTTCACCGCGCGAAATTCTGGCGCGCCGTGGCATAACCTGGGACAACAACGGGCTGCGTTCGGCGATCGATCGCAATGATATTGAGGTGAGCACGTTGTTTTTACGCGGCGGCATGAACTGGCAACTGAGCTGGACAGATCTCGCGATGTCGTCGCAAAACGAAGCGGTATTGAACTTGTTATTGCGCTACCGGCAGCAAATGGATGAACCGAAGCCTTGTCGACGCTTTATCAATACGCTGACCCACGAGCTGTCACAGGGCGCGCAGTTGACGGCCATCCGTAAATCCTATCTGCAAACGTTTTGTACGCAACCTGCGGTAGTGGCGCGGCAGCGGCTGGCGGTTGAGAACGCTGAGAAGCGCAGCCGGGCGGTTGGCGATGCGCAAAGCAAGAAAGGGTTGCTGATACACAAATCTATCTATGACGTGATTCGATAAGCAAGGTGCGCTACGCGAAATTTGCTAAGTACACCCCCGTACCTCAGCGCCTTTCACGCAGCGCAATTCGAATCAAATCAGCCGGTAATGTGCGTCAGGCTTCATTTTTACTGGCACAGTGCTGTCTTTGAGCATTTCACGCAGATCGATTTCTATCGCATTGCAAATCGCACTGAGCGGCAGATCGTTATCCTCGGTGCCGAACGGGTCTTCCAGTTCGGTGGCGATAGCATCAAGCGCTAGCAGGGCATAGGTCGTAAAAATAGAAAACAGCAGCGTCAGAAAGCCGAAATCGTGGATCAGAAGTAGCGGATAGACGGCGCAAAAAATACCGACCGTTCGGTGCAGCAGCAGCGAGTAGGCATAGGGGATGGGGGTATTACTGATTCGCTCGCAGCCGCCCTGAATAGTGCTTATCTGATTAAGGTAAGTATTGAAATTACGATAGACGAATTCATTCGGACGATGCAGATAAAGCCACTGTCCGATATCCTGCAATAGCGCGTTACAAGGCGTGGTGAGGTGTTGATAATCCAGTGCGCGTGAGACCGGTACTGGCCCGTGACGTAATTTGGCTTTTAGCGTCATGCAATAGGTGACCATTAAATCAAGCACCACCTGTTTTTCTTCCCGACGGGTTTGCGTGGTGTTGATTATCTCCCGCATAAGCGAACGGTTGACGATCAACAGATCGCCCCATAGCTTCCGGGCCTCCCAATAGCGTAGCCATGCCGTATTATTGCGAAAACCCAGGAACACCGATATCGAAATAGAAATGCCGATGAAATAGAACGAACTCTCTTTGGCAATAATCCCGCGCAAATGTAATAACGGTAGCGTGAACAGATAGACGATGTTCAGGACGATAAAAAAACACAGCTGCGGCGATATTTTTCGCATAATCGATCCGCGCCATGAAAACAATTTCCTGAACCAGGTTTGCTCCGGCCTGACGATCATGATTACGCCTTATCCTGCGATAGCGCTAAAATAGTGTCGTAAACCACCTGCAGGCGTTCCAGATAGTGTGCAAAGACCTGATTTTTATCATTCACAGGAATGGTGTGGTCAAGATTGCCATGCACGTCAATACAGGAGCGTTGAAGTTCAATGTTGCCAAGTTCTTCTGACACGACCTGAAAATCGATCCGCACTTCGCCAAACACCCGTGAGCGGATGATGTTGATATTGACCCCACCAAAAACATTCACGCTTAATCGACCTTTTTCACTCGGTTGAATCTGATGGTGATAAAGGCGCTCGGTAGCAGTAATTTGCGTGATTAACTCCATGGAATAGGTATTCCAGTATTTATCCATTTTGTTTTTATGACTGAAAATTTGGTTGGATTTTTCTTCCAGAGAAATCGAGCTATTCATTATCGTATGCTTATTAATAGAAGGCGTTGGTAAATATTTGATGTAATAGATGAACGTAATCTGGCGTTATCGGTAGTACATCGACCGGGCTTTAAATCTCCACGGATATAAAATACCATACTTCAACGAGCTGCGTCGGGTCGTTGGACGTCAATAATAAAGTAGTTAGTCCGTGCCTATTATTGGTTAGCGGTGTAATCAATCGGGGTTATGTTTTTTGTAAAACCGTCAACAGGTTAATAAATACGATAACATTATGAGTGCCAAGCGTATTTTCCCCAGAGAGATCCCTGGTAAATTTTTATAATTTAACGAATAGGCTAATGTAATGCTCTGAAAGGGAAATTAGCACTGTTCGGTTCCCTCGCCCCTTTGGGGAGAGGGTTAGGGTGAGGGGCTGTCTGGATCGGAAAAGGAAATTAAATTCACTTTAATAACAGTGTATTAACCCTCACCCCAGCCCTCTCCCTTAAAAAGGGAGAGGGAGCACACCGTGCCTGACCTTATTTCTGGGGATACCTCAGGGGTGTCCCCTCCCTACCGGAAGGGGGACGAACTGAGATATTAATCCAGCTGAATACGCGCGACGCTATCCAACCCTTTGGTTGAATAATCCTTGTTGAAATCCTGTTTGAGCGTAACGAACAGCGTTTTGCCATCGTCTGACAGCAGCAGGCTGTTGGGACGGCTGGTGAAGTCCCAGGTCTGCTTCACGGCGTAGCTGGTGGCATCCAGACGCAGCACTTTTTTCGATTCGCGCTGGCTGATAAAGATCTCATTACGTTGTGCGTCGAACTTAATGCCCAGCGCGTCGCCTTCGATGCGCTTCACGACTTTGCCCGTGTGCTCATCAAATACCAGCGTGGTTTTGGCTTTGGAGTCGTCGGTGACGAACAGGCGACCGGTTTTCGGATCTTCAGCCATATTCAGCAGCAGGTACTCTTTGCCATCGCCCGGCGTCCAGCGTTGCTCAATTTTGTGGCTTTTTGGATTAATCACCAGCACTTCACCGGCACCGTTGGTGGCGTAAATACGCTTAGTCAGTGGTGAATAGATAATACCGGTGACCCATTTACCTGCGTTATCAATACGCCCCTTCAAGGTCATGGTTTTGGCATCAACAATCGAGATGAAACCAGGCTCTGCAACGCGTCCGATAAACAGCAAGCCGTCGTGGAACAACACTTCACGTGCGCCCGTTGGGTCGCCATCCTTATCTTTTTTGCCGTCCAACACTAAACGCTGAAGCACTTTCCCGCTTTTCGCATCGACCTTCGATACCGCACCGTCCAGTGAGTTGGTGGTGTAGAACACCTTGCCGTTGTCATCGACGGCCATGCCAAAGTTTTTCAGGTCGGTATGCGTTGTGCCTTTGGTGGCAAGCGTCTGCGGGTCGAGGCGGTAAATCACGCCTCCGTTGACGTCTTTGAAGCTTTGCGCGCTGGCAACATACAGCGCATTTTCTGCTGACACATACGCCATTTCATACAGGCCATCGCCCAGCTCACGCTGGTCTACGGAGGTGGCTGTTTTCAGCGCAGCAGCGTTCTCAGCGGGCTGTGCATTTTCGGCAGCGGCGGGCAGTGCGGTCAGAGTAAAAGCGGCAATTAACGCGGCGGAGAGTGCCGTTTTACGCGGGCTGAATAACGATACCATTCGAAACTCCATCATTGGATAAGCGATTCCCGGAAGAGGTCACCCTGGACGGGATAGTTTTAATAAGAATGAGAATAATAATTATTTATAAGAAATGAGCAAATCAGTTACGTGTGCCGGGCGGTAATATCTGCCTGCTTGAGGCTTTTCATTCCGATTTTTTTACGGTGACATGGCTGGAATATCTATGTAATAAACTGATATATAACATGTATACATTTGCTTACATTTAACTGACGAAACAGCCTGTGTTATTTAAAGCGAGTAATTATCATTAGCGTTCTCATTTGTTGCCATTGGTGCTTTTTATGCAGGTTAAATGCTTACAGAAATACTGGGTATTTTTCGTGGCTTTGGGCACAAGGGCTTCACTCACAATTACAAGATCTGATGGGAATACTTATGCATTTTTATGGCAGGGAAATCAGCGGCAGACCGTTTACCGTTTCACTTTTGGCGTTGGTCATTCACGGTTTTATTCAGCAAGCGCATGCGGAAGAAAAAAGCCAGGAGATGGTGGTGTACGGCAGCGCTGAAAGTGCGGCGGATGAACAGCAGGATTATGCGGTGAAAACCACCCATGCGGGCACCAAAATGGAAATGGCGCCGCGCGATATTCCGCAGTCCGTTACCGTGGTGACGCGCCAGCGGATGCAGGATCAGGATTTGCAAACCGTGGACGATGTGCTGACCAATGCCACCGGCGTCTCCTCGCAGCAGATAGACTCAGAGCGTACTTACTTCTACTCACGCGGCTTTGAAATCACCAACTTCTCCTACGATGATATTCCAACCTCGATTGGCGATGCGTGGAACTACGGCGATGCGGCGGCCGATACCGCTATCTATGACCGCATTGAAGTCGTGCGTGGAGCCAATGGTCTGATGACCGGTGCCGGTGACCCGGGTGCAACGGTGAATATGGTGCGTAAACGGGCCGACAGCAAAACGGCGACCGGAAACATCAGCGCCAGCTACGGTAGCTGGAATACCCAGCGCTACGTGGCCGATCTCTCAACGCCGCTTAACGCAGACGGCAGCCTGCGTGGCCGCATCGTCACTGGCTATCAGGATCAGGACAGCTGGCTCGACCGCTATCATAAAACCAAGAAATTCCTCTACGGCGTAGTAGATGCCGACCTGACCGAAAACACCACCGTGTCATTGGGCTGGGACTACCAGAAATCCAACACCGGCAACCCGACCTGGGGCGGCTTACCGAGCCTATTCAGCAACGGCACGCGGACCCATTATGATCGCAGTACTAACACGGCGGCAGACTGGACGCGCTATCAGGTCGAATCACGCAAGGTCTTCGTCGACCTGACCCACAACTGGGATAACGGCTGGTCATATCGCTTTAATGGCACCCATGGTGAGCAGACCTTCAACGATACGCTGTTATACGTGATGGGTAATCCGGATGCGGATACCGGAGAGGGCACAACCGGCTGGGGCAGCAAAGACAAAGGCAAACGTACCGTTGATTCTTTCGATACCTACGCCAACGGGCCGTTCACGCTGCTGGAGCGTCAGCATCAACTGATGGCCGGCGCGAGCTACAGTCGTCAGCATAATGCAACCTCCAGCCAGGACGGGCCGATGGAAGCTAGCCAGATGGGCATCTTCGACAACAACTGGAACGGTAGCGTGTCGCAGCCGACGTGGGGCGACTGGTATCAGAATGCCAATGATATCGTCCGCCAAAAATCGGCCTACACCGCGGTACGCTTGTCACTGGCCGATCCGCTTTCACTGATTCTTGGCGCGCGTTACACCCAGTACAGCACCGATGGCAGCAGTGGCGATATGCGCAAGTACAACACCACGCCGTATGGCGGCCTGGTTTATGATCTGACCGAAAGTCTGTCAGCCTACGCCAGTTATACCTCGATTTTTGCGCCGCAAACCAAGCGTTCCGTTGACGGTAAATGGCTGTCGCCGATTACCGGTAAAAACTACGAAACTGGCCTGAAGGCCGACTGGATGGACGGGCGCTTAACCACCAACGTTGCGGTGTTCCGTATCGAGCAAGAAAACGTCGCGGAAGCGCTGAGTGGCGTATTCGTCAACGGCAGCAGCGAGCAGGCGTATCGTGCGACCAGCGGTGCGGTGAGTAAAGGCGCGGAGTTTGAGGTGAATGGCGCGGTGACTGATAACCTGCAACTGACCTTTAGCGCGACGCGCTTTGTCGCCCAGGATAGCGATGGTCGTTACAACAGCTTTGCGCCGCAAACGCAGCTCAAACTGTTCAGCCGTTATCGGGTTCCGGTTATGCCAGAGCTGACGATAGGCGGTGGGGCAAACTGGCAAAATGGCGTGTACAAGGACGTGACCGGGCCAGATGGCGAGACGCAGCGCCTCCATCAGAGCAGCTACCCGCTGGTGAGCCTGTTTGCCCAGTATCAGGTGACTAAAGCGCTGGCGGTGCAGGCTAACGTCAACAACCTGTTTGATCGTGAGTATTACTCTTATCTGGATGATTCAGCGGTCTACGGTGAGCCGCGCAATGTGTCAGTCAGTATGAGCTACGCGTTCTAATTTGCACGATGGTGTCTGATGGCGCGCAGCTTCCAGGCCATCCGACGTCAGTGTAACGTGGGGGGGGAGCCCGGCCGAGTGTAGCGACGCCGGGATTGTGCACCTAGCCCCGGGGGCGGCGTAGACGCCTTGCCCGGGCTACGAGAGACCGTGGCGCATAAAAAAGCCAGACCGAAGTCTGGCTTTTTATCATCAGTGCTCCACGCTTAGCGCATGGTGACAAACTCTTCCGATCCTGTCGGGTGAATCGCCACGGTATTGTCGAAGTCTTTTTTCGTCGCGCCCATTTTCAGCGCCACGGCGAAGCCTTGCAGCATTTCATCCATGCCGAAGCCAATGCCGTGAATGCCGACAATCTTCTCTTCTGGCCCCACGCAAACCAGCTTCATACGGCACGGCTGGCGGTGTGAGGTGACGGCGGTGTACATCGCGGTGAAGGAGGATTTGTAGACCTTCACGGCGTCGTCGCCGTACTGCTCACGCGCCTGCGGTTCGGTTAACCCGACGGTGCCGATTGGCGGATGGCTAAAGACCACGGTCGGAATATTGCTGTAGTCCAGATGCTCGTCCGGCTTGTTGTTAAACAGGCGCTCAGACAGGCGACGGCCTGCGGCAACGGCGACTGGCGTCAGTTCAACAGCGCCGGTGTTATCGCCAACGGCGTAAATACCTGAAACGTTAGTGTTCTGGAATTTATCGACGACGATATAGCCTTTATCGTTGGTTTTCACACCCGTTGCTGCCAGGTTGAAATCATCGGTAGCAGGTTCACGACCAATCGCCCAAATCAGGCAATCGACGGTCTGGCTGCGGCCATCTTCCAGCTCCAGGGTCAGGCTGCCATCGGCATTTTTGACCACGGCTTTCGGCAAGGCGTTAGTGTGCAACTGCGGGCCTTCGGCGTTCATCACTTCAACCAGCGTCTCGACGATCAGCGGATCAAAGCTGCGCAGCGGCGCATGTTTACGCACGAACAGGTGAGTCTCAGCGCCCAGACCATTAATCACGCCCGCCAACTCAACGGCAATATAGCCCGCGCCAACGACCGCAACGCGTTTTGGCAACGCGGGCAGTTCGAAGAAACCGTTGGAGTCGATACCAAATTCAACGCCCGGAATATTCGGGTGGCTTGGACGACCGCCGGTGGCGATCAGGATATGATCGGCGGTGATCGTTTCCCCATTCACTTCAATGGTTTTCGCATCGACGAAGCGCGCAAAGCCTTTAATCACATCGACATTGTTTTTACCCAGTACGTTGTCGTAAGAGGTATGAATACGGTCAATGTAAGCGGTACGGCTGGCAATCAGCTTGCCCCAGTCGAAGTTATTGATTGTGGTATCAAAACCGTAGTCAGGGCCATACAGGTTGATGGCTTCGCGAATTTGCGCGGCATGCCACATCACTTTCTTCGGCACGCAACCGACGTTGACGCACGTACCGCCCAGGTCTTTGGCTTCAATTAACGCGCATTTCTGTCCATACATGGCCGCACGGTTAATGGAGGCGATACCGCCACTGCCGCCGCCGATGGCGATGTAATCGTAATGTTTGGTCATGGGCGCTCCTCAAACGTTCAATGTCGGACGGGTGAGCATCATGCTCCCCGTCAAAATATTCGCGATTGTATACCTGAAGTTAATAGGTTCCACCGATGTCTGCGATTACTCCGGCACAATCCAGTTGACCAGCGTATGGCCGATTCCGGTTGGAACCAGTTTGCTGTGCAGCCACGGCAGCACGTTATTCATCTGCGCTTCCAGCTTCCACGGCGGGTTAATCACAATCATGCCGGAAGCGGTCATGCCGCGCTGATCGCTGTCTGGACGTACTGCCAGTTCAATCTGCAAAATTTTACGGATGCCGGTGGACTCAAGATCTTTGATCATGCGTTTGATCTGCGCGCGCAGCACAACGGGATACCACAATGCGTAGGTGCCGGTGGCAAAACGCTTATAGCCTTCGTGAATACCCGCAACGACCGCCTGATAGTCAGATTTAATTTCGTACGGCGGGTCGATAAGGATCAGGCCGCGACGAGAAGCGGGAGGCAACTTGGCTTTCAACTGCTGGTAGCCATCGGATTTTGCCACGCGTGCGCGGTTATCTTTCTGGAATTCGGAACGCAGCAGCGGGAAGTCGCTTGGGTGCAGCTCGGTCATCTCCAGGCTGTCCTGCTCACGCAGCAGCTGGCGGGCAATCAGCGGGGAGCCCGGGTAGTAGCGCAGCTGGCCGCTACGGTTGAAGTGTTCCAGCACGGAGATGTACGGCTTCAACTCTTCTGGCAGATCGTCTTGCTGCCAGATACGGGCGATACCTTCCAGATATTCACCGGTACGCTCGGCGTGCTCGCCGCTCAGCTGATAGCGGCCTGCACCGGCGTGAGTGTCCAGATAGAGAAACGGCTTATCTTTCTCTTTGAGTGATTCAATGATCAGACTCTGAACGGTATGTTTTAGGACGTCGGCGTGGTTGCCTGCGTGAAAGCTGTGGCGATAACTGAGCATGGATGCAGAGATTCCGGGAATTAAACAAGATAGCTGATAGTTTACCGCAGAACGGGGCAGATTACCGCTATTGCGCTCTATCCTGCGTGGGAGAGGATATCATCCGGTGCTAACATTGAAATTCACCTGACTATCCCCCATTCTAGATCCATCGCTAAAGCGCCGTTGAGTGCTTCATTTATTTCTTAGACCAGGATGTGCATATGACCAATCCATTACTGACGCCCTTCGAACTTCCGCCGTTTTCCCAAATTCAGCCAGAGCATGTCGTTCCTGCCGTCACGAAGGCGCTGAACGATTGCCGTGAAAACGTTGAGCAGGTGGTTGCACAGGGCGCGCCGTACACCTGGGAAAACCTCTGCCAGCCGCTGGCGGAAGTGGACGATGTGCTGGGGCGAATCTTCTCGCCAATCAGCCACCTGAACTCGGTCAAAAACAGTCCTGAGCTGCGTGAAGCCTATGAGCAGACGCTGCCGCTGCTGTCAGAGTACAGCACCTGGGTTGGGCAGAATGAAGGGCTGTACAAAGCCTATCGCGACCTGCGCGATGGCGATAACTACGCCACGCTGAGCCAGGCGCAGAAAAAAGCGGTAGATAACGCACTGCGTGATTTTGAACTCTCCGGTATTGGTCTGCCAAAAGACAAACAGCAGCGCTATGGCGAAATCGCTACCCGCCTGTCCGAACTTGGCAACCTGTACAGTAACAACGTGCTCGATGCCACCATGGGCTGGACCAAGTTAGTCTCCGACGAAGCGGAACTTGCTGGGATGCCGGAAAGTGCGCTGGCGGCAGCAAAAGCGCAGGCCGAAGCGAAAGAGCAGGAAGGTTACCTGTTGACGCTGGATATCCCAAGCTATCTGCCGGTGATGACCTACTGCGATAACCAGGCGCTGCGTGAAGAGCTGTACCGCGCCTATTCCACCCGTGCGTCCGACCAGGGGCCGAACGCGGGCAAATGGGACAACAGCCCGGTGATGGAAGAGATCCTCGCGCTGCGCCACGAACTGGCACAGCTGCTGGGCTTTGAAAGCTATGCCTTTAAATCACTCGCCACCAAAATGGCCGAGAACCCACAGCAGGTGCTCGATTTCCTGACCGACTTAGCCAAACGCGCGCGCCCGCAGGGTGAAAAAGAGTTAGCTCAGCTGCGCGCCTTCGCTAAAGCCGAATTTGGTGTCGACGAACTGCAACCGTGGGATATCGCTTACTACAGCGAAAAACAGAAACAGCACCTGTACAGCATCAGCGATGAGCAGTTGCGCCCGTACTTCCCGGAAAACAAAGCGGTCAACGGCCTGTTCGAGGTGGTTAAGCGTATTTACGGTATCACCGCCAAAGAACGTACCGACGTCGATGTCTGGAATCCGGAAGTGCGTTTCTTCGAACTGTACGACGAGCACAACGAACTGCGCGGCAGCTTCTACCTCGACCTGTACGCGCGTGAGCATAAACGCGGCGGGGCGTGGATGGATGATTGCGTCGGCCAGATGCGTAAACTCGACGGTACGCTGCAAAAACCGGTCGCTTACCTGACCTGTAACTTCAACCGCCCGGTTAGCGGCAAGCCTGCGCTGTTTACCCACGATGAAGTGATTACCCTGTTCCATGAGTTCGGTCACGGTCTGCATCATATGCTCACCCGTATCGAAACCGCCGGTGTATCTGGCATCAGCGGGGTACCGTGGGATGCGGTCGAACTGCCAAGCCAGTTTATGGAAAACTGGTGCTGGGAGCCGGAAGCGCTGGCGTTTATCTCCGGCCACTTTGAGACTGGTGAACCGCTGCCGAAAGAGCTGCTGGATAAAATGCTGGCGGCAAAAAACTATCAGGCGGCGCTGTTCATTCTGCGTCAACTGGAGTTTGGCCTGTTCGACTTCCGCCTGCATGCGGAATTTAGTCCACAGCAAGGGGCGAAAATCCTCGACACCCTGGCTGAGATTAAAAAGCAGGTCGCCGTGGTACCAGGCCCGACCTGGGGCCGCTTCCCGCACGCGTTTAGCCATATCTTCGCTGGTGGCTATGCGGCTGGGTATTACAGCTATCTGTGGGCTGACGTGCTGGCGGCGGATGCCTTCTCTCGCTTTGAGGAAGAGGGGATCTTCAACCGTGAAACCGGCCAGTCGTTCCTCGATAACATTCTAACGCGTGGGGGTTCTGAAGAGCCTATGGAGCTGTTCAAACGCTTCCGTGGCCGCGAACCGCAGCTGGACGCGATGCTGGCACATTACGGCATCAAAGGCTGAAGACTGGCGTGAAGATTTGTTTACTGGATGAAACGGGCGCCGGAGACGGCGCCTTATCTGTTCTGGCCGCCCGCTGGGGGCTAGAGCACGATGAAGACAACCTGATGGCGCTGGTGATGACACCGGAGCACCTGGAGCTGCGCAAGCGCGATGAGCCGAAGCTTGGCGGGATCTTTGTTGATTTCGTCGGCGGTGCAATGGCGCACCGGCGTAAATTTGGCGGTGGTCGCGGCGAAGCGGTGGCGAAAGCCGTTGGTGTCAAAGGCGATTATCTGCCGGACGTCGTGGATGCGACGGCTGGGCTAGGGCGCGATGCGTTTGTGCTGGCGTCAGTGGGCTGTCGCGTGCGGATGCTGGAGCGTAACCCGGTGGTGGCGGCCTTACTTGATGATGGCTTAGCGCGTGGTTATGCCGATGCTGAAATTGGCCGCTGGTTGCAGGATCGTTTGCAGTTGATTCACGCTTCGAGTCTAACGGCGCTAACGGATATTACCCCGCGTCCGCAGGTGGTGTACCTCGACCCGATGTTCCCGCATAAGCAGAAGAGTGCGCTGGTGAAAAAAGAGATGCGGGTGTTTCAGTCGCTGGTGGGGCCTGATTTGGATGCTGATGGGCTGTTGGAACCGGCGCGTCAGTTAGCGACCAAACGTGTGGTGGTGAAGCGCCCGGATTATGCGCCGCCGTTGGCGGATGTCGCGACACCGAACGCGGTAGTGACCAAAGGGCATCGGTTTGATATTTATGCGGGGACGGCGGAGTAGTTTTCCCCTCACCCCGGCCCTCTCCCCAAAGGGGCGAGGGAGAAAACCATCGCCTCTTCGGGATAGGCAGAAAATCTAATTAGCGTGCGCGCTCAATCGGTCCCCTCGCCCCTTTGGGGAGAGGGTTAGGGTGAGGGGGCGTCCTCGCTTATGCTTAAACAAACGGAGCCAACGGATCGGCAATCTCAAATGCCACCGCGCGGTCTGCCTTCGGTGGGTAAATCAGTTCGCTCACAATCGATACCTTCAACTTCTTCGCCTCTTCACGCGTCAGTTTCACCTGTTGATCCCAGCCTTCGCTGTAAACCGCACCCCATGCGCCCAGATCCAGACAGGTGACGTACATCTCCTGACGATACGGCAACGGCTCGACGTTCAGCAGGCTGGCCGCGACGTTGTTCCCGGCAAATTTGCCCAGCAGAATCGCGTGCTGGCAGGTCATCAGCGCATGGTTGCCTTTATCATCGGTGGCGGCGTAAGCCACATCGCCGGTGGCGTAGATATCCTCATGACCCAGTACCTGAAGATTGGCATTTACGTGCAGGCGACCCTGACGATCGCGCGGCGCATCAATTTGCGTCGTCAAACCGTTAGCCTGGACACCTACAGTCCAGATAACCGTCTGTGAGGCAATAATCTGACCGTCTTTTAGCGTCACGCCAGAGGCATCAACGCTTTCCACTTCGGTATTCACCATCCACTCAACGCCAAGCTCCGCAGAAGCCTCGGCAATAACATCGCGCAGTTCCTGACTCCAGCGCGCACCCGGCTGTGCACCGCGTTCAACTACGACTACTCTGGTCTTAGCATCTGCACCGAGGATTTCACGCAGACGACCCGGAAGTTCCAGCGCCATTTCAATCCCGGTGAAGCCACCGCCGCAGACCACCACGGTATTACGCGCTTCGCTCTCCGGCTGCTGGGCCAACGCCTGCAAGTGTTGCTCCAGTACAGTCGCGCTCTCCAGTTGGTCGAGGTCGAATGCATGCTCTGCGGCACCTGCAACTATGTTGCAGTTCACATTGCTGCCGCTGGCCAGTACCAGACGGTCATAGCGACGCAGGCGAATATCGCCGTTAGCATCTTTCCAGCTCACCTCTTTAGAAGCCGGGAGAATTTGCTCGACGGTACCGCGCAGGAAGTTAACGCCGGTAACGTCGAATAATGGTTGCAGTGGTGCAACCAGCGTCTGGACAGCGCTTTCATAAAAACGGGGACGCACGCGCAGCTCAGGCTGTGGCGCAATCACCGTAATATCAATGTCCTGCTGATTTTTATCTGCCAGACGTGCGGCGCTCAGTGCGGCCCACATGCCGGCAAAGCCAGCGCCTACGATCAGAATTTGTTTACGCATTGTATGTTCTCATTGGTGACTACGAATTATTGACTCGGATTTTATTGGTCGTAGTTAAGAATTGCAACGAGGTTCTGCATAACACCGGTTTTGAATGCGTGAATTTTGCATTATCTATCTGATATTTAACTAATTAAAAATTATAAAAATAGATTAAACACTGAGCATCTAGAATCTGTATTCTGAAAAAGCTACAATTAACTCAGATTAATTTTGGCTGAGATAAGTGAATGGCATTCTACAGTTCTGGGGTTGAGTACGGCATCCATAGCCTGATGTGTATGGTGGACAGCAAAGGCGATGCTCGCGATATGAGCGTGCGTGAAATTGCTGAGCTGCAAAGCGTGCCCTACGATTACCTGGCCAAAATCTTCACGCGTCTGTCTAAGGCCGGACTGGTACGTAGCATTGAAGGGAAGGGCGGCGGTTTCCAACTGGCGAAACCAGCGGAACACATTACGGTGCTGGATGTGGCGAACGCCATTGACGGTGACAAGCGTATTTTTGAATGCCGTGAAATTCGCCAGCGCTTAGCCGTTTTTGAAGAACAGCCGCCAGAGTGGGCTTGCGAAGGGATTTGCGGCGTGCGCTCGGTCATGGATATGGCACAGCAGCGGATGGAAGAAGCGTTAGGTCAGCACACCATTCTCGACCTGGCGCGCAAGATGTACCGCAAAGCGCCGGATACTTTTGTGGTTGAAGTGCAGGATTGGATTGCTGCGCGAAAAGCGTAGTCAGGTAGCCCGGCCAAGCGCAGTGCCGCCGGGAAACTCCCGGAGTCGGCGCCATCGCACCTCGTCCGGGCTACAGTGAAATGCAGGCCGGATAAGGCGTTAGCCGCCATCCGGTAATGATCATTACTGTTCGCCATCCGGCGTATTAATCATCCGATTTAGCCACGGCACCATCATCGCCATCACCACCGTTACCGCCAGCGTCACCAGACCGATTTTGCTGAAGACGTTGGTGTAGATTGGCAGCGTCTGTAGCGGGTCGGTAATATTGTCCGGCACGGCGGTGAAGGTGGCGACGTAGCCACCCATCAGGAATGCGGCGGCTTGGGTCAGGAACCACATCCCGAGAATAAAGCCCATCAAATGCTGCGGTACCAGCGCGGCGACCATCGCCAGCCCCAGGGCGCTAATCAGCAGTTCTCCCAGGCTCTGGAACAGATAGACCAGCACGATAAACCACGGTGAGGTCAGCCCCTGCGCATCGGCAAACCACATTCCCGCCGCCGCAGCGGTCAGAAACCCGAGCGAGCACAGGAACATACCGAGCGTAAACTTCATCGGCATGGTCAGGTCTTTGCCTTTGTTACCCAAACGCGTGTAGATAGCAGCCAGAAGCGGGCTGGCAACCACCACCCAGAACGGGTTTAGCGCCTGGAAGCTCACCGGATTAATGGCGAAACCGAGTATTTCATGATGAACGTTATTGATAGCGAAGAAGTTCAGTGAGGTCGGCATCTGCGCGTACAGAATGTAGAACAGCACGGCTTCCAGCATCAGGATAAACGCGACGAACATTTTGTTGCGCCCGGTTTTATCCAGCTTGAAGGCCTCGCGGAAGAAGAAAATCGTCACCACCAGGGAGAGAAAAATCAGCACCAGGTTGGCGATTTTAACGTTGTGCATCAGCCAGGCGCAGAGGTAAATCATGACCACAGTGCCCGCCAGTACCAATAGCAGATTACGCAAATTCAGCGGCTTGTGGTCCGGCTCGGAACCGATGTCTTTCACCATTCCACGACAGGCGAAGTAAACCAGCAGAGCGACGATCAGCCCCGCCCCGCACAGGTTGTAGGTCACCGCGTAGCCGTACTTCTCAGCAATGACCGGTGCCAGCGATAGCGACAGCAGCGAGCCAATGTTAATCGACATATAAAACAGGGTGAACGCGCCATCCAGGCGGGTATCTTTCGGCGGATAGCACTTAGACAACAGGCTTGCCGGGTTGGCCTTAAACAACCCGTTCCCCACCGCAATGGTCCCCAGTGCGATAAAAATCAGGTTGGGTTTTAGTAGCGACAATCCGGTCATAAAGTAGCCAATCGCCAGCACGATTGCACCTAGAACCAGCGTGCGTTTGGTACCGAGCAGATGGTCGCCGACATAGCCGCCAATGGAAATCAGGCCATACACCAGGGCTGCGAATGCGCCGAAGGTAATAAACGCCTGTTCCTGGGAGAATCCAAGCTGTTTAACAAAGAAAACGGCCAGGATACCCTGAACGCCGTAATAGCCAAATCGCTCCCAAAGCTCTACAAAGAAGATCATGAAGAATGGGCGGGGCTGTTGCAGTAAGCCTGTCGGTGCGGGTGAGTTCATCTTTCTTCGCCTTTTTATCCTGTCCGGAAAATTATGAACGCGTATGCCAAAACGCGCTGAAAAAGTCGCATGGTGTTCAATGATGTGATTATTTTATAAATTGATGGATTATTATATGGGTATAAGGCGGTTGAATTGGTTGATCAATCTAACATTGTGCTAATTTTTGGGATTTATATTCTTTTGAAGGATGTAGTGCGGCAGGAAGAAACAAAAACGCCCGCATAAGCGGGCGTCGGTCGGCAAGGAAAAAGGTTATTCGTCTTCTTCGTCGCGTAGCGGAACAATCAGCATATCGACGTGAACGGTATTGATCAGCTGGCGAGCAGACGACATCAGCTTGCTCCAGAAGTCCTGATGGTGACCACAAACCACCAGATCCATATCGTATTTCTTGATGGCATCAACCAGCACCTGACCCAGGTCGCCGCTACCACTCAGGGTTTCGGTGATAGGGTAGCCTGCGCCGGTAGACAGTTCGCTCAGCGCGTGGTGAGTCTCTTCAGAGATACGTTTTTGCATATCGCCCAGATTGACGTCGATAAGACCGGTGTAGAGGTCTGAATAGTTCACATCGACATGAATCAGTGAGACTTTCGCATTGTAGGGACGAGCCATTGATACCGCTTTTTCAACCAGCACTTTGCTCTCTGGCGAAAGGTCGACCGCGATAAGAATATGTTTGTAAGCCATAGTGTTACTCCTTCCATAAAGTTGTCGATGACTGTTGGACCAGACAGCCCATGCGCTGTCCCTTGCCCGCGTCCTGCGTGCCACATTCGCGGGGTTTGCCCTTAAAGACCTAATTGTAGTAGATATTTCTACCTTATCTTGGCCTTTAGGCGCCGTCAATGCATCCGGTTCGCCAATTAGTTAAACAAATTTTTCCGTGTTACGTATTGATAACGATTAACCTTGTGGTAAAAAATTTAACTGATCTCCTACACTATTAGATAAGCCGGTCTAATAATTAAACGTGATCGGTATCGCACTCTTTCATTGAGCGGTTATTGGGTATGGTAAGCGGGATGTTCCTGGAGAGGTCTTTGGGAATTGGTCGCCGGGGAGGCGTTATGATCAGCACGATTGCGCTGTTTTGGGCCCTGTGTATCGTTTGTGTTGTGAATATGGCACGTTACTTCTCATCGTTACGTGCATTATTGGTTGTACTACGTGGTTGCGATCCCTTGCTTTATCAGTACGTTGATGGCAGTGGTTTCTTTACCTCCCACGGCCAACCTGGCAAGCAGGTACGCCTGGTCTGGTACATTTACGGCCAGCGTTATCGCGATCATCATGACGACGAATTTATCCGTCGTTGCGAGCGGCTGCGTCGGCAATTTATTTTGACCAGCTCCCTTTGCGGGCTGGTATTTATTAGCTTGATTGGCCTGATGATTTGGCACTAAGCAAAAAAAAACGGGCCAGTTTCCTGACCCGTTTCTTCTTTGTGTCTGACGCTTAGATAAGCTTTAGAGACAACCAGTACAGTACGCCAGACAGAATAATCGACGCAGGCAGCGTGAAGACCCAGGCCATCAGAATGTTGGTCACGGTCTTTCTTTGCAGCCCACCGCCGTCAACCACCATGGTACCTGCCACAGAGGACGACAGTACGTGGGTTGTTGAGACCGGCATCCCGGTATAACTTGCCAGACCGATGGACACCGCAGATGTCATCTGCGCCGCCATGCCCTGTGCGTAGGTCATACCTTTCTTACCGATTTTCTCACCGATAGTGGTTGCCACACGACGCCAGCCGATCATCGTACCGCAGCCTAACGCCAACGCGACGGCCATGATAATCCACACTGGAGCGTACTCAATGGTGCTCAGCATGTCGGTTTTCAGCTTTTTCAGCAGGCGCTGGTCGTCGGCATTCACTTCCGGCATCTTCGCCACTTTATCCGTGGTATCAGAGATGCACAGCATGATGCGACGCAGCTGACCGCGCTGTTCTACCGAGAGCTTATCGTAGCTTTCGATATTAGCCAGCATCGCTTTGGTGCGATCGAGCGCGTTGAGGGTATTCGTCGGATGACAGTGGAACTCAACCGCGGCCAATGCTTCTGGCGTCAATTTCTCAGCGTTGTTTGCGACTTTCAGCAGCAGCTCAGGGCGCTGTTGGAAGAAGATTTCAACGTTGTTGACCGCATCGCGGGTACGGGTGATTTCGTAACCGGAGGCGTTCATATTGACCACGAAACCTGCCGGGGCGACGCCAATCAACACCAGCATTACCAGACCAATGCCTTTCTGACCGTCGTTTGCGCCGTGGGAGAATGCCACGCCAATCGCCGAGATGATCAGAGCAATACGGGTCCAGAATGGCGGTTTTTTCTTACCGTCTTTCTTTTCACGTTCAGCAGGAGTCAGGTGGATACGGGCGCGTTTTTTGGTTCCGCTCCAGTAACGACGCAGCAGGAAAATCAGGCCGCCAGCCACAACCAGACCCACGATTGGTGAAATGATCAATGAACCGAAAATATTAATCACTTTCGGGATATTGAGCGCTTCAACCACAGAGGTGCCGGTCATCAGCGCATTGGTTAAACCAATCCCGATGATAGCGCCAATCAGCGTGTGGGAACTGGACGCAGGCAGACCGAAGTACCAGGTGCCGAGGTTCCAGATAATCGCAGCCAACAGCATGGAGAAGACCATGGCAAGGCCGTGTGCGGAGCCCATATTGAGCAGAAGATCCGTCGGTAACATATGCACAATCGCATAGGCTACACTCAGACCGCCCAACAGAACGCCGAGGAAGTTAAAGATTGCTGCCATTGCAACCGCAAGCTGCGAGCGCATGGCACGAGTATAAATCACTGTGGCAACCGCGTTAGCCGTATCATGGAAACCGTTAATGGCTTCATAGAAGAGAACAAACACAAGTGCCAGAACTAATAACAGCCCGGTATGTAAATCCAGGCCAGCGAACAAATGTAACATAGGACGTTACGCCATTTTGAGGTCATGAACGCGCGGCATTATCAGGGACATTGGCTGCGCGGGCAAAGTGAAATCTCTATTTTTTTTGATATTTATCTGCAAGCTGTCAGTGGCTGCAAATAATTATTTCCCTTGTATCAATCAGATAAGTCGGCTTTGTGGATATTTCACTGGTATGACATCCGTGAAAAATTTACACTTCCCGACAATACCTATGTTGAGGATAGTGCGTGGAAAGGTTTGATGCCATTGTAGTGGGTGCCGGAGCGGCAGGAATGTTTTGTGCAGCCATGGCTGGGCAGGCAGGCCGCCGCGTTTTGCTGTTGGACAACGGTAAAAAACCGGGGCGTAAAATCCTGATGTCCGGTGGTGGTCGCTGCAATTTCACTAATCTTTATGTCGAGCCTGCGGCTTATCTCAGCCAAAACCCGCATTTTTGCAAATCTGCGCTGGCGCGTTATACCCAGTGGGACTTTATCGACATGGTTGGCAAGCACGGCATTGCCTGGCATGAAAAAACCTTGGGCCAGCTGTTCTGTGATGATTCTGCCGAGCAGATAGTGACGATGCTGGTGGCCGAGTGCGAGAAAGGTAACGTCACCACTCGCCTGCGTAGCGAAATCCTCAGCGTTACCCGTGATGATGCAGGTTACACCCTGCAACTTAACGGCGATGTCGTTTCGGCAGATAAGCTTGTGATCGCCAGCGGTGGCCTGTCGATGCCGGGACTGGGTGCCTCGCCTTTCGGCTATAAAGTCGCGGAACAGTTCGGACTCAACGTTCTGCCAACGCGCGCCGGTCTGGTGCCCTTTACCTTACACAAACCGATGCTGGAACAGTTCCAGGTGCTGTCCGGGGTTTCCGTACCGTCGGTGATTACCGCCGAAGACGGCACCGTCTTCCGCGAGAGTCTGCTTTTCACCCACCGTGGCCTTTCCGGCCCGGCAGTGTTGCAAATTTCGAGCTTCTGGCAAGCGGGCGAATTCGTCAGCATCAATCTCTTACCTGATATCGATCTGGCGGCGTTCCTCGACACTCAACGCGCTGAGCACCCAAATCAAAGCCTGAAAAACACGCTGGCGATGCAGCTGCCAAAACGACTGGTTGAATGTCTGCAACAGCTTGGGCAGGTTCCTGACGTCACTCTGAAGCAGCTCAACGCACGCGATCAGCAGGCGCTGGTTGAAACGCTGATTAACTGGCGCGTCCAGCCAAACGGCACCGAAGGCTATCGTACGGCGGAAGTGACGTTGGGCGGCGTGGATACCAATGAACTGTCGTCGCGCACCATGGAAGCGAAGAAAGCGCCGGGGCTGTTCTTTATTGGCGAAGTGATGGACGTCACCGGCTGGCTGGGCGGCTATAACTTCCAGTGGGCGTGGTCGAGCGCCTGGGCGTGTGCGCAGGCGCTGGCTGAGTAAGCTATTTTTCCTGCTGGCTAAACAACGCCAGCAGCATCTCTACCTGTTCGTCGATCGGGGCCAGGTCCTGTTTGACGATCAGATGAAGCGGTGTGGCGCGTCGGACGCCATGACGCAACGGTAGCGGTTTTAAAATACCCTGCGCCAGTTCCGCCTGAATCCTCTCTTCCGGCAGCCAGCCATAACCTACCTGATACATCACCGCATCAATAGCCGCATCAATCGTCGAGAACGTCCACGCGTCGCGCCCGGCCTGGCGGTCGTTATCGCTATCGGCAATACGGATAAGCGGCCAGGGGCGTAGCTGTTCATCATTAAGCGGCGTTTCGTTCTCAAATAGAGGGTGATCGCGGTGGGCGACGGCGACGAAATCAATATTCATCAGCCACTCTCCGCGCCCGGTAATATCCTGGCGGCGAGTCAGCACCATCACGTCAGCTTCGGCCTGAATAACGTCGTTGCCGTGGGCGTTCTCAAGCACCTCCGTCAGTCGTACCTGAGTCTGCGGATACCGCTGTTGAAACTGACGCAGAATGGCGAACAGCCGCTCGCGCGGGAAGATGCTATCGACCACTAAATCCAGCCGGGTTCGCATCCCCTCACGCAGCGTGGCAGCGCGAGTCTCGACCCAGGCAAAGGCTTTGAGCAGTGGCTTGACCTGGTTCAGTAGTAGCTCACCCGCCGGGGTTAACACCGCGCGACGACCTTCCGGTACCAGTAGCGCCACGCCTAAGCGTTCTTGTAATAGCGCCAGGTTATAGCTGACGGATGACTGGCTGCGGTTTGTCTCATCGGCGGCTCTGGCAAAACTGCCCAGCTCCACCACTTTTTCCAACAGCGCCCATTGTTCCAGGGTGGTTTTGTGCATAATTGATTTAAAATTTAGATGAATTTCATTAAAACATAGCGTTATTCATTCGATTTTTAAAGTAATAAGATCTCTGCATCGACACAAGGAGATTTCATTATGAGCAACTTTGATAAACATGATTTGAGCGGTTTCGTTGGCAAACATCTGGTCTATACCTACGATAACGGCTGGAACTACGAAATTTATGTGAAAAACGATAGCACTCTGGATTACCGCATTCACAGCGGCCTGGTTGCTAATCGTTGGGTGAAAGATCAGCAGGCGTACATTGTTCGCGTAGGTGAAAGCATCTATAAAATTTCCTGGACTGAACCGACCGGTACCGATGTCAGCCTGATTGTGAACCTTGGCGACAAACTGTTCCACGGCACCATCTTCTTCCCTCGTTGGGTGATGAACAACCCGGAAAAAACGGTCTGTTTCCAGAACGATCATATTCCGCTGATGAATGCCTATCGTGATGCTGGCCCGGCGTATCCGACCGAAGTGATTGATGAATTTGCGACAATTACCTTCGTCCGTGACTGCGGTGCCAATAATGATAGCGTGATTGACTGTGCCGCCAGTGAATTACCAAAAGATTTTCCGGCTAATTTGCGTTAATAGTTAAGCAAAGCTACATGCATTATTTATTACACTAATATGCAACGAAAGTTAATTTACTCACTAAATAAAATTCTCGTTTAGACAGCGTTGAATAATGTTACGTTGCGCCCAGCTATTATGTAGGCTGGGCGCTTTATTTTTAAATTTTATTCTATTTAACAAATTGATAAGTAATCAGTTTTGTTTATTAATCATTTATTGCGTCCACCCTCTCTCCTTTCTTAATCTTATCCTAAGATAACACTGTTACTTTTACCGCAATCGAATGTTGCTGGTTTAAATATCATGTCTATCCATTCCTGATTTTAACAAATAACTATCGTTACGTTTTATTCACCAGTCAGGCGTACTCATTTGAGTAATAGGATAAGGACCCTTCATGAGTGATTTTCTACCGTTTTCACGCCCCTCAATGGGTGATGCGGAATTTGCTGCGATAAAGGACGTGCTGCAATCCGGTTGGATAACCACTGGGCCAAAAAATCAGGCGCTGGAAGAGGCGTTTTGCACCTTAACGGGTAACCGTTTTGCGATTGCTGTTAGCTCCGCGACCGGTGGGATGCACGTGACGCTCATGGCGCTTGGTATTGGCCCCGGTGATGAAGTTATCACACCGTCTCAGACCTGGGTTTCTACGCTCAATATGATCGTCTTGCTCGGTGCGACGCCGGTAATGATCGATGTCGATCCCGACACGCTAATGGTGACGCCGCAGGCCGTCGAAGCTGCCATTACCCCGCGCACCAAAGCAATTATCCCCGTGCATTATGCAGGTGCACCGGCTGATATCGATGCTATTCGCGCCGTTGCACAGCGTAAGGGCATTTCGGTGATTGAAGATGCCGCGCACGCGGCGGGTACTCACTATAAAAACCGCCACGTCGGCTGGCAGGGAACGGCAATTTTCTCCTTCCATGCCATCAAGAACATGACCTGTGCCGAAGGCGGCCTGATTGTTACCGACGATGAAGATCTGGCGAATCGCATTCGCAGCCTGAAATTCCACGGTCTGGGCGTCGACGCCTACGACCGACAAACTCTGGGGCGCGCGCCGCAGGCCGAGGTGATAAGTCCGGGTTTTAAATACAACCTGGCCGATATCAACGCTGCGCTGGCGCTGGTACAACTGGGGAAACTGGGTCAGGCCAATCAACGCCGCAGTGAAATTGCCGCACGCTATACCGCTGAGCTTGCCGATACACCATTTCAGCCGCTCGCCGTTCCTGAATGGTCGCATCTGCACGCCTGGCATCTGTTTATTATCCGTGTTGATGAGCAGCGCTGTGGCATCAGCCGCGATGCGTTAATGGAACAGTTGAAAGCCAAAGGTATTGGTACCGGCCTGCATTTCCGCGCGGCCCACACCCAGAAATATTACCGTGAGCGCTTCCCGCAAGTGTCGTTGCCGAATACCGAATGGAACAGCGCGCGCATCTGTTCGATCCCACTGTTCCCGGATATGACCGATGACGACACCACTCGCGTGATTACCGCGCTCCATCAGTTAGCAGGACGTTGATATGTTTGAATATCCGAAAGTAAAAAAAGTCTCGGTGGTGATCCCGGTATACAACGAGCAGGAGAGTCTGCCGGAGCTGATTCGCCGTACCGACGCGGCCTGCCTTCTGTTGAACCGGGATTATGAAATTCTGCTGGTCGATGACGGTAGCGCGGATGACTCCGCACGTATGTTGGTGGAGGCGGCCGAAGCGCCAGACAGCCATGTTGTCGCGGTACTGCTTAACCGCAACTACGGCCAGCACTCGGCGATTATGGCCGGCTTCAGCCACGTGACCGGCGACCTGATTATTACGCTTGATGCCGACCTGCAAAACCCGCCGGAAGAGATCCCGCGTTTGGTGGAGAAAGCCGACGAAGGCTACGACGTGGTCGGTACCGTTCGGCAAAACCGCCAGGACAGCGTGTTCCGCAAAACTGCCTCGAAGATGATCAATCGTCTGATCCAACGCACCACCGGTAAAGCGATGGGCGATTACGGCTGCATGCTGCGTGCCTACCGCCGCCATATCATTGACGCGATGCTCAACTGTCATGAGCGCAGCACCTTCATCCCAATACTGGCGAACACGTTCGCCCGTCGTGCCGTGGAAATTCCGGTACATCACGCCGAACGCGAGTTTGGCGACTCGAAATACAGCTTTATGCGCCTGATTAACCTGATGTACGACCTGGTGACCTGTTTAACCACCACGCCGCTGCGTCTGTTAAGCGTGGTCGGCAGCGTTATCGCCGTGCTGGGTTTTGCCTTCTCACTTCTGCTGGTTGTCCTGCGTCTGACGCTCGGCGCGGAATGGGCGGGCGATGGCGTGTTCATGCTATTTGCCATTTTATTCATGTTTATCGGTGCCCAGTTTATCGGCATGGGCCTGCTTGGGGAGTATATCGGGCGCATCTACAACGATGTCCGCGCGCGTCCCCGCTACTTTATTCAACGTGTTGTTCGCCAGGAAAGCCTGGTTTCTGAAGAGGAAGATCGCTAATGAAAGCTGTTGTTTTTGCCTACCATGATATGGGGTGTACCGGGATTCAGGCTTTGCTGGACGCCGGTTACGATATCGAGGCGATTTTCACTCATCCGGATAATGCCGGTGAAAACCATTTCTTCGGTTCCGTCGCGCGTCTGGCGGCTGAGCAGGGCATTACCGTTTATGCGCCGGAGGACGTGAATCACCCGCTGTGGGTTGACCGTATCCAGGCGATGGCGCCGGAGGTGATTTTCTCCTTCTACTATCGCAACCTGATTGGCAACGACATTCTGGGGCTGGCGCCAAAGGGCGCGTTTAACCTGCACGGTTCGCTGCTGCCAAAATACCGTGGTCGTGCGCCGCTGAATTGGGTGCTGGTTAACGGTGAGAAAGAGACCGGAGTCACTCTTCATCGCATGGTTCAGCGCGCTGATGCTGGCGATATTGTGGCCCAGCAAGCGGTGAAGATTACCGATAGCGATGTTGCGTTGTCGCTGCACCGTAAGCTCTGTTCTGCCTCGCAAATGCTGTTAGGCGACGTACTGCCGAAAATCCGCAGCGGTCAGACGCAGGAACGCGCGCAGGACGAGACTCAGGCTACCTATGTGGGACGCCGTACGCCGGAAGATGGTCGTCTGGACTGGGAGAAACCGGCGCAGGTACTGCATAACCTGGTGCGTGCGGTCAGCGACCCGTGGCCGGGCGCGTTTGGGTTTGTCGGCACTTGCCAGTTTATTGTCTGGAACTCGCGTGTGCGTAGCGATCTGCCTGCCGCGAAGCCGGGTACCGTACTCTCCGTTGCGCCGCTGGTGATCGCTTGTGGCGAAGGGGCGCTGGAAATCGTGACCGGGCAGAGCGCTAACGGCGTTTATATGCAGGGCACCCAACTTGCACCAGCAATGGGCCTGGTGGCAGGGGCGCTGCTCTCCAGCCGTCCGTTTACTGCCGTCAAGCGCCGCACCCGTGTACTGATCCTCGGGGTGAACGGTTTTATCGGTAACCATCTGACGGAGCGCCTGTTACAGGACGATAATTACGAAATTTACGGCCTGGATATTGGTTCTGATGCGATTGGCCGTTTCCTCGATTGCCCGCGCTTCCACTTTGTCGAAGGGGATATCAGCATCCACTCCGAATGGATTGAATATCACATCAAGAAATGTGATGTGGTGCTGCCGCTGGTGGCGATCGCTACGCCAATTGAGTACACCCGAAACCCGCTGCGCGTGTTCGAGCTGGATTTTGAAGAGAACCTGAAGATTATCCGTGACTGCGTGAAGTACAACAAACGCATCATCTTCCCGTCGACCTCGGAAGTTTACGGTATGTGTACCGACGACAGTTTTGATGAAGACACGTCAAACCTGGTGGTGGGGCCAATCAATAAGCAGCGCTGGATCTACTCGGTATCCAAGCAGTTGTTGGATCGCGTGATCTGGGCTTACGGTGACAAAACGGATCTCAAATTTACGTTGTTCCGCCCGTTTAACTGGATGGGGCCGCGTCTGGACAACCTGAACGCCGCGCGTATCGGCAGCTCTCGTGCTATTACCCAGCTTATCTTAAACCTGGTGGAAGGATCGCCGATTAAGCTGATTGAAGGTGGCAAGCAGAAACGCTGCTTCACCGATATCAGCGATGGTATTGAAGCGCTGTTCCGCATTATCGAAAACAAAGATGGCCGCTGCGACGGGCAGATTATCAATATCGGTAACCCGGATAACGAAGCGAGTATTAAGGAGCTGGCGGAAATGCTGCTCGACTGCTTCGAGCGTCACCCGCTGCGCGACCGCTTCCCACCGTTTGCCGGTTTCCGCGAAGTGGAAAGCAGCGACTATTATGGTAAAGGTTATCAGGACGTTGAGCACCGTAAGCCGAGCATCCGCAACGCTAAACGTTTACTCGACTGGCAGCCGACGATAGAGATGCAGCAAACGGTGGAAGAGACGCTGGACTTCTTCCTGCGCACGGTTGAATTAACGGATGAAAAAGCATCATGAAAAAAGTCGGTTTGCGCGTTGATGTGGATACCTTCCGCGGGACGCGTGAGGGCGTACCACGACTGATGTCGGTGCTGAAAAAACACCGCGTGCAGGCCAGCTTTTTCGTAAGCGTTGGGCCGGACAATATGGGGCGCCACCTGTGGCGCCTGATAAAACCGAAGTTCTTGTGGAAGATGCTGCGCTCACGCGCGGCCTCGCTGTATGGCTGGGATATTTTGCTTGCTGGTACCGCCTGGCCGGGAAGACGCATCGGTGCGGCCAATGCGGAGATTATCCGCAATGTGGCGCAGGTGCATGAAGTCGGTTTGCATGCCTGGGATCATCATCGTTGGCAGCAGTGGAGCGGGGTGTGGAAAGAACAGCCGCTGGTGGATGAAATTAGCCGCGGGTTGCGCGAGCTAGAGGCGATTCTGGGCCGTCCAGTCTCCTGTTCCGCCGTGGCGGGTTGGCGTGCCGACCAGCGCGTGGTGAAAGCCAAAGAGTCGTTCGATTTTCTCTATAACAGCGACTGCCGCGGCACGCAGCCGTTTCGCCCACAGTTGAGCGACGGTACGCTGGCAACGGTACAAATACCGGTCACCTTACCGACCTGGGATGAAGCGGTGGGAACGCGGGTTAGCGCCGACAACTACAACCGCTGGCTGCTGGAACAGATCCGTCTCGATACGGGGACTCCGGTGTATACCATTCACGCTGAGGTGGAAGGCGGTGTCTGCGCCGAACAGTTTGATGACCTGCTGACCCTGGCGGCAAAGCAGGATATTCACTTTTGCCCACTGAGCCAGCTTTTACCGGATGACTTTAGTCAACTGCCGGTTGGCAAGGTGGTGCGTGGAGAAATTGCCGGTCGTGAAGGCTGGCTGGGTTGCCAACAACTGTTGAGTCCTGATGAATGAAATCCCTGCGCTATGGAATCTCGTTAGTAGCATTGTTCGTACTGTATTACCTGGTCCCACTCAATTTCCGTCTGCTGTGGCAGCCGGATGAAACGCGCTATGCGGAAATCAGCCGTGAAATGCTGGCGACCGGTGATTGGGTCGTTCCTCATTTTCTCGGGCTTCGTTATTTCGAAAAACCGATAGCTGGTTACTGGATTAACAGTATCGGCCAGTGGCTGTTTGGCCATAATAATTTTGCCGTCCGCTTTGGCGTGGTGTTCTCCATTACCGTTTCCGCGCTGCTGGTGGTCTGGCTTGCGTGGAAAATCTGGCGCGACCAGAAGGTGGCGCTGCTCTCCGGGGTGATTTTTTTAACTGCGTTTCTGGTCTACGGAATTGGTACTTACGCCGTTCTCGACCCGATGATCACCCTGTGGATGACGCTGGCGATGTTCAGTTTCTGGCTTGCGGCATCGGCCAAAAATACCGGCCAACGGTTCTGGGGTTACGTGCTGCTGGGTATCGCCTGCGGCATGGGGGTGATGACCAAAGGTTTCCTGGCGCTGGCGGTGCCGGTGATTGGCGTACTGCCGTGGGTGGTCGCCCAAAAACGCTGGCGGGAAGTGCTGACCTGGGGCTGGCTGTCGGTGCTGGTTTGTGTGCTGACCGTGCTGCCGTGGGGGCTGGCGATTGCTGCGCGCGAAGGCGATTTCTGGCGCTATTTCTTCTGGGTGGAACATATTCAACGTTTCGCGCAGAGCGATGCTCAGCATAAAGCGCCGTTCTGGTATTACCTGCCGTTCCTGATAGCCGGGAGTTTACCGTGGCTAGCCCTGCTGCCGGGGGCGCTCAAGCGTGGTTGGCGCGAGCGTGAAGGGCAAGGCGGGGCGTTCTATTTGCTGGGCTGGGTGGTGATGCCGCTGCTGTTCTTCAGTATCGCCAAAGGTAAGTTGCCGACCTATATCCTGCCGTGTTTTGCTCCGTTAGCGATGCTGATGGCGCGTTATGCGGTAGATGTGGCGGAAACCGGCGGACGGGCGCTGCGGGTAAACGGCATTATCAATATCGTTTTCGGTGTGGTTGGCCTGGTGGCGGTAGCGGTGGTGTCACCGTGGGGGCCGATGAAACACCCGGTATGGATGCCGATTGAACTGTATAAATGCGTGCTGGCAGCGATCGCGTTCTTTGTCTGGGCGCTGATGGGCTGGCTGTCGATAAAACCGGGAGCTCAGCGCTGGACGCTAGCGGCGCTCTGCCCATTGGGGCTGGCGCTATTGGTCGGTTTTGCGATTCCTGACCGCGTAACCAACAGTAAACAGCCGCAGTTCCTGGTGGATATCGTCAGCGAATCGCTGGCCCCGAGCCGTTATGTGCTGAGTAATAGCGTAGGCGTCGCCGCAGGGCTTGCCTGGGAGCTCAAACGTAGCGATGTGATGCTGTACGGGCAGCAGGGAGAGCTAAAATATGGCCTCTCATACCCTGATGCAAAAGGTCGCTATATCTCCACGGATGATTTTCCGCAGTGGCTGGAAGCGCACCGCCAGGAGGGGCCAATTTCGCTGGTGCTGCTGTTGTCCCGCAATGCACAGGTGGCGGATTTACCGCTGCCAAAACCGGATGAGGTATATGTGATGGGCCGAACCGTATTTATTCAGTACCGTCCGCAATGATGGTCTGGGCTTGCCTGTTGCTCGCCAGCCTGTTGAGCTGCGCCGGGCAACTGTGCCAAAAACAGGCAACGCGGCCCGCCCCGAGAGGGCAGCGTGGACGCCATTTACTGACCTGGCTTGGGCTGGCGCTGGCGCTGCTCGGGCTGGGAATGCTGCTGTGGCTGCTGGTGCTCCAGCAGATCCCGGTCAGCGTGGCCTACCCGATGCTGAGTCTGAATTTTGTCTGGGTGACGCTGGCGGCGAGTACTCTCTGGCATGAACCGGTCAGTCGCCGTCACTGGGTTGGCGTGGGGCTGATTATTGTCGGCATCATGCTTGTGGGTAGCAGCGTCTGATGGGGCTTTTCTGGGCATTAATGAGCGTGATGCTGGTGAGTGTTGCACAGCTAACGTTGCGTGTGGCTATGACCACGCTGCCATCGGTGGAGCAGCCGTGGGTACTGGTGTGGCACCTACTGCACGTGGGCGACGGTACGCTGATGTTATTGTTGGGATTACTGGGCTACGTGGCCTCGATGGCTTGCTGGTTCTTTGCCCTCAAGCGGCTGCCGCTGGCGAAAGCCTACGCGCTGCTCAGCCTGAGCTATATGGTGGTGTGGTTCGCTGCCATCTGGCTGCCGGGCTGGCATGAGCCGTTCTCCTGGCGCGGGCTGCTGGGTGTAGTGGTGATAGTTGCCGGTGTGATAACTATCTTTTGGCCGAATAAAGCCTCGTGTCGCTGATCGTGCGTTACTTCCCCGGGGGGCGGCGTAACCGCCTTGCCCGGGCTACCGGTGCTTCGTCTACGGGCGCTACGCTGTAGCCCGGCCAAGCGCAGCGCCGCCGGGAAAACTCGCAATGCCCTGCTGACAAAATATGCAATAATGCCCTTTTCGTTGCACCTATAAAGGATTATCTATGTCTGCGGCCGACGCAGAGGGGCAGCTTAGCGGCTTGCGTCTCAACCTGCGTATTGTCTCCGTCGTTATCTTTAACTTCGCCAGCTATCTCACCATTGGCCTGCCGTTGGCGGTGTTGCCCGGCTATGTCCATGACGTCATGGGATTTAGCGCTTTCTGGGCGGGGTTGGTTATCAGTCTGCAATATTTTGCCACGCTGCTCAGCCGTCCTCATGCCGGACGCTATGCGGATCAGCTCGGCCCGAAAAAAATCGTCATCTTTGGCCTGTGTGGCTGCTTCCTCAGTGGGCTGGGATATCTGCTGGCGTCATTGGGTAGCGACTGGCCACTTATCAGCCTGGTGCTGCTGTGTTTAGGTCGCGTGATTCTCGGTATTGGCCAGAGTTTTGCTGGCACTGGCTCCACCCTGTGGGGCGTAGGCGTGGTAGGCGCGCCGCATATTGGACGAGTGATCTCGTGGAACGGAATTGTCACCTACGGAGCGATGGCACTGGGCGCGCCGCTGGGCGTGCTCTGCTATAGCTACATTGGCCTACAAGGATTGGCACTGGCGATTATGGCGGTGGCCGCGGTGGCGATTCTGGCGGCACTGCCGCGCGACGAAGTGAAAGCAGCGAAGGGCAAGCCGATGTCGTTTCGCGCCGTGCTGGGCCGCGTGTGGCCTTACGGGATGGCGCTGGCGCTCTCATCTGCCGGGTTTGGCGTTATCGCCACCTTTATCACCCTGTTTTACGATGCCAAAGGCTGGGATGGTGCGGCCTTCGCGCTCACCCTGTTTAGCTGTGCGTTTGTCGGCACGCGCCTGCTGTTCCCTAACGGCATTAACCGGCTGGGCGGATTGAATGTGGCGATGATCTGTTTCTCGGTCGAGATTCTTGGCCTGTTACTGGTGGGTTTTGCGACGATGCCACTGCTAGCGAAAATTGGTACGTTTCTGGCGGGAGCGGGTTTCTCACTGGTTTTCCCGGCGCTTGGCGTAGTGGCGGTAAAAGCTGTGCCACAGCAAAACCAAGGGGCGGCACTGGCGACCTACACCGTCTTTATGGATTTGTCGCTGGGGATAACCGGGCCGCTGGCCGGGCTGATGATGGCGTATATGGGCGTGTCGACTATCTATATCGCGGCGGCGGGGTTGGTGGCGTTAGCCTTATTGCTGGGATGGCGATTAAAAAAATGGCCCCTGGCGTAACGACGCGAGAGGCCATGTCATCATCATACTGACTTAGTTAATCACTAAAGTATTAATGATGCTTTCCGCAGCGGTTTGCGCCTGCTGCTGATTGTCCGCAGGCAGGGTGACCTGAAGGGTCAGCAGTTTGCCGTCGACTTTACCGAGAACCACGGAAGAGTAAGCGGTCTGCCCTTTAGCAGAAATGATGCTGTCGAGCTGCTGAAGGGTATGGCCTTTCACGTCGATAGATTTATTAGTGACAACCTGCAACTGCGGATCGCGGTTGCGCTGCTGTTCTTCCAGGCGTTTTGCCATCACCGCCAAATCTTCGTTGGTACCGTCACCCACGATAACGATGACCGCTTTCTGGCCGGTCGCATCAGAGTAAACGTGCATGTTGTTGCTTTGCGTACCCAGCTTGCCGCTCTGATCGCTCATACCGGCGGGCAGCGTGAAGCCGACCTTACCGTCTAACAGGCTGATGGCCTGCCCGGCGGCGTCACTTGCGGTAGCCGAACCCTGTGCAGGGGTGCTGGTATCGCTGTTATCACAGGCAGCAAGACCTGCAACCAGCAGGCCAATACCAACATATTTCACCAATTTGCGCATTGACTTCTTCCTTTCGATAAACAGCCACTAACGGCTCATTCATCTATCTTATCACAACCAATGTCATGAACTCTTAGCCGGGCTGTGCTGCGGATAAATCAGATTTATCCGCCAGCCTTTTCATCAGCATATTCAACAACACGCCGTACATCGGCAGGAAGAATACAATGCTAATCAGCACCTTAAAGGTGTAGTCCACAAGGGCGATTTCTACCCAGTGCGCCGCCATAAAAGGATCGGTGCTGCGCCAGAAAGCGATAAAGAAGAATGCCAGTGTGTCACTGATATTACCGAACAGCGTGGAGGCCGTTGGGGCCAGCCACCAATGGCGGCTTTGACGCAGACGGTTAAACACGTGGACATCAAGGATCTGCCCCAGCGCGTAGGCCATAAAACTTGCGGCGGCAATACGAGCAACGAACAGGTTGAAGTGTGCCAGCGCGCCAAAGCCCTGCCACTCACCCATGTAAAACAGGGCAGAAATGACGTAGGAGATCATCAGCGCTGGGATCATCACGGCGAATACAATGCGTCGTGCCAACGGTGCGCCAAAAATCCGCACGGTGAGGTCGGTGGCCAGGAAAATAAACGGAAAGCTAAACGCGCCCCAGGTGGTGTGGAAGCCGAAAATAGAGACCGGCAGCTGCACCAGATAGTTACTGGAGGTGATCACCAGTAAATGGAATAGCGATAGCCAAACCAGCGCATGACGGCGCTGTATGGAGGTAAAGGGAGCCATATTGTACCTTTTTAGTGGTTGGGGTGAGGGAACCCAATAAACTGCAAACCTATTGCAGGGGCGGAATAATACTGCTTTCCCGCCTCATTGCAATGGTTGTTTTTCGCGCAATCGTTAACCTGGTTGCGTTGCGAGCCTGTCAGCGTAAACTAAGGCCGTTTTTTCTGACCACGAGATTCTCATGACCGATTTGTTTTCCAGCCCCGACCACACCTTAGATGCTCAAGGGCTACGCTGTCCAGAGCCGGTGATGATGGTGCGCAAAACCGTGCGCACGATGCCGGTGGGTGAAACGCTGTTGATTATTGCCGACGATCCCGCAACAACGCGTGATATACCCGGCTTTTGTCGTTTTATGGAACATGAGCTGATTGCTGAGCAGACCGAATCCCTGCCGTATCAATATCTGTTGCGTAAAAGTCATTAATACAGGCTGCGCCTGAAACAACGTACAATTTATTGATTTTTAGTTGTTTAAAAGGCGCGGCGGCAATCCAACTCCACCGAACGGCTTAAGCTTGAGCTGTCTCTCAGTTTCATTGTTTGCCCTGTAAAGTTGCTAGTAAAAATATTGATGTGAATCCCATAATTTCCCCTCGATTCCCTTTCGGCACATCAAATAACAATGAAAAAATCGTTTCTTGCGCTTTTACTTTGCTTAGGTACCTCTGCGGCGATGGCTGAACCCGTCAATATCACGATCCTCGGCACCTCCGATCTGCATGGCACTTTTGTCCCGTGGGACTACTCCACGGATACCGAAAATCTGGCAGGTAGTTTGAGCCAGATTGCCACCCAGATACGTCAGGTGAGAAAGGAACAGCCCAACGTCATTCTGGTCGACGCGGGTGACACCATTCAGGGTAACTTTGTCGAAACCTTTAAGAACGACAAAACCAGCCCGATGATCCTCGGGTTTAACGCTCTGGACTATGACGTCTGGGTGATGGGTAACCATGAATTCGATTTCGGCCTGAAATCGCTGTCGACCTCGCTAAATCAGTTTAAAGGCACGGCGCTTGCCGGGAATATCCTGTGGGATAGCGGAAAACCCTATCTGCCTGCGTATAAGATTATTGAACGCCAGGGCGTGAAGATTGGTGTTATCGGCATGGATACGCCGATGACCGCCGAGTTTGCTAAAGGTACCGATCGGGTAAAAGGACTCAACTTTACCGATCCGGTTGGCGCGGTGAAGCAGACCATCCAGCAGATTCAGGGGCAGGTGGATGCCATCGTGCTGGTGGCGCATATGGGGATCGATAACGAGAATCAGCGGCCAGGCACTGGCGTGGGTGATATTGCCCGTGCCAACCCAGAACTGGCGGCTATCGTCGCTGGGCATATGCACGTGAAAGTGGATAAAGAGGTGATTAACGGCGTTATTGTCACCGAACCAGATAAATATGGCCGCGCGCTGTCGCGTATCGACCTGCAGTTTGAGCAGCACAACGGCAAGTACGTGCTGATCAACAAAGACAGCTACACCTATTCCATCAAAGGAATGAAATCGGATGAGCCTCTGGAAGCGATTTACCAGCCTTATCATAAGATATTGCGCGCTAACGCCAATCGGCCGATTGCCCAACTAACGGGTCAGGATCTGGTGCCGCCAGACGCGGTGAAGGGCATTCCGCAGGTGCATATTCAGGATACCGGCATCAGCAAGCTGTATCAGGAGGCCAGCCGTCATTACGCGCCAAAAGCGCAGGTGATTGCGCTGCAAATTGATAACGACCGGCCGAAATTAAACGTCGGCACCATCACGGCAAAAGACATTGCCTTCAACTATCAGTATGCGGGCGGTGAAATCACCGTTTACCAACTGACGGGCAAAGAGTTGAAAAAATATATGGAGTGGTCGGCGGGCTACTTTAATCAGCTCCATGATGGCGACGTGACCTACAGTTTTAACCCGCAGCGCCGGGCCTCTAAATATTCCACCAATGATTTCTTCGACGGTGTGACCTATAAGATCGACCTGCGTCAGCCTGTCGGGCAGCGTATTCGCGACCTGAAGATGGTTGATGGTTCGCCGGTGACGGACAGCACGCCAATTCGCCTGGGGATGAACAGCTACCGCATGGGGCACCTGACGCAAAAAGGGGGTGCACTGGAGGGGATGCAGTTCCCGGTACTGTCGGATACGAAAGCGGAATATGGTGAAGAAGCGGGTACGATCCGCAATCTGACTATTCGTTATCTGAGTGAGGTGAAAAAGGGGCAGTATCAGGGGCAAGCGGTGCAGCGCTGGCAGTTGGTCGGTCTGGAAGGTTATGACCGCGAACGTAAGATCGTCGAAAAACTGCTGAATGACGGCAAAATCAGCGTCCCAACCAGCGATGATGGGCGTTATGGCAACGTCGCATCGTTCAATGTGAAAGGGCTGTTGTTTAGCGACCCGCAGGCGAAAAAACAAAAGCAGGCAGCGTTACAGGCCGAGCTGGCGGCGGCTAACTCGCCGGTAGCGAAAAAGCGGGTGAGCGATGAGCTGGTGATTCTCGAAGCGATTAACCCTTAAGCATTTGAACCGGGGGTAACCCTGATGCCTGATGGCGCGCAGCTTTCAGGCCTACAGGATAAGGGTTATTCACGTTTAGGCCGGGTAAGGCGGAGCCGCCACCCGGCATCATGGTTGCACGGCTGTTTCCTGCGCAGAAGGCGCAGCGCGTTGAGCGTCACCAGCACGGTTGCGCCGGTATCCGCCAGCACTGCCAGCCACAACCCGGTCATCCCCAGCAGGGTGGTGATAAGGAAAATCCCTTTCAACCCCAGCGCAATGGTGATGTTCTGCCGCACGTTGGCGTGGGTGGCGCGTGCCAGACGAATCATCTGTACCAGCCCGATTAAACGGTTGTGAGTCAGCGCCGCATCGGCGGTCTCAAGCGCCACGTCAGTGCCGCTGCCCATCGCAATCCCCATCGCCGCCGCTTTCATCGCCGGGGCGTCATTGATACCGTCACCGACCATTGCCAGCGGGCCTTGTGCGTTTAGCGCCGTCACTTCTTTGACCTTATCGGCGGGCAGCAAATTGGCGCGGTACGCCATGCCCAGCTCGTCGGCAATCGCTGCCGCAGCACGTGGGTTATCACCGGTGAGGATAATCCCCTGAATCCCCAGTTCCCGCAGCCCTTCAACCGCCTGACGGGCATCCTCACGCACGGTGTCGCGCAGTGCCAGAATCCCCAGTAGGGTATCGTCGCGGGTCACCAATACAACGGTGTTACCCTGGCTTTCTAGCTGCTGAATCTGTTCAAGCTGCGCGGCTGCCGGGAATTTCCCTGCCGCGCAGATAACGATGCGTTGCCCGTCTACCTCTGCTTCTATCCCGGAGCCAACCAGCGTACGCTGTGACGTTGCCTGTGGGATGTTCAGATTACGCTGCTGCGCCTCACGCACTACCGCCTGCGCCAGCGGATGGGTGGAGCCTTGTTCAACGGCTGCGGCTATCGCCAGCAGGGTTCCTTCATCCAGATCGGACGTTGGAATAATCGCTGTGACCTGTGGTTTGCCAAGCGTTAAGGTACCGGTTTTATCAAACGCCATTTGCGTAACGCGACCCAGTTGTTCCAGCGCCGCGCCGCCTTTAATCAGTGCGCCATAACGCGCTGCGGTAGCAAGGCCTGAGGTAATCGCCGCCGGTGTTGAGATAACCAGCGCACACGGGCAGCCAATAAGCAGCAGAGTCAGACCTTTGTAAATCCACTCTTCCCATGAGGCGGAGAGCAGCAGCGGTGGAACCAGAGCGACCAGCAACGCAATCGCCATAATCACCGGAGTGTAGATGCGGCTGAAACGATCGATAAAACGCTCGATAGGGGCGCGGCGTTCTTCCGCTTCTTCAATCAGACGTAGAATACGGTCGATGGCACTGTCACCAGGCTTCGAGATAACGCTAAGCTGTACCAGACGATCGGCGCTGGTGGCCCCCGCAGGAACGCTTTCCCCCGCGTTGCGTTCAACCGGAATTGACTCGCCGGTTAAAGCGCTTTCATCAAAGCTGGCAAACGGCGTGATGAGTTTACCGTCAGCAGGCAAACGCCCACCGGCCGCGACTTCAATCACATCGCCCGGCTGTAAATCTTTTTGTGCAACGGTTTCGCGTTGACCATCACGTACCCGTACGGCAGTATCCGGTTTCAGCGCCATCAGCGCGCTCACGCCCTGACGTGCGCGGTTTGCCGCCCAGCCTTCGAGTCGTTCGCCGATTAAAAATAGCAGCAGTACCATCGCGGCTTCTGCCGTCGCACCGATAAACAGCGCGCCGATGGCGGCCACGCTCATCAACGTTTCAATCGCAAACCAACTGCCGCTTTTAATCAAACGCAAAGCCTGACGGGCAATGGGGAACAGGCCGACGAGGGTGGTGGCGATAAATGCCAGATTACCGAGCGGATGGTTGAACTGCTCAAGCCCCCAACTGATCGCCATCATCACGATAAGTGCTAACAGTGGCAGGTTTTCTTGCAGACGAGAGGCTTTGGCTTCAGGTTCAGCCTGGTCTTCGCCACGCAGCGTGTAGCCTGCGGCAGTGACGGCTTTTTCAATTTGCGCGCGGACATCTTCATCGGCATCGACCAGCAATTTTTCGGTGGCAAAGAGTACTTTGGCCTGTTTTACCCCAGATACCTGGCGGGCGGCGGTTTCCACCTTACGCGCGCAGGCAGCACAGTCCATCCCGTTAATTACCCAGCTGTAACGTGCGGCAAGTTCGGTTTCGACCGTCGGCTCTGCCGTGGCGCACTGGCTGTCACAGCAGCAATCGTCCTGCGCTTGTGGGGCAGGAGCGAGCTTGAATGAGGAAAACTGTGGGGCTTTTTTGTCATGCGTCTCTGGAGTCGACATCGTATCCTCCGGTTAATGATCGTTGTTTCATTAAGCGCAGCATACACTCTGGAGTCGACTCCAGAGTCAAGCGAAGAACTACAAATAAAGTGCGCGAACGATAAAGAAATGTCCGGCAAAGTAGCAGGCGGCGTAAATCGCGGTATCCGCACGGAAACGGCGACGATAATGACTCCCCAGCCACACGATGTTACCGAGCAGCAGTAGCGAAGCACCGAAGAACCCGGACAGCGCGGTATCGGTTGGACGCAGGAACCACAGCTCGCCCGCTACCCACACCATCACCAACGTCATGCCCACAAAGGCCAGTACCGGTAACTTCATCTCTTCAAGGCGGGTCCAGATGACCGCCAACAGCAGCACGCCAATCACCAATAATATCAGCGGCAGCGGCCAGAAGAAGGTAAAGGTCAGTTGTCCGGCAAACCAGATGGTATAAAGCAGGTGCGAAAGGAAAAATGCTCCAATGGCATAAAGCGTCCGTTCGCGAGGGAGAAGCGTAAGCGCATCACCGACCAGCGAAGCGCACAGACCCGCCAGCACCAGATAGCTGATGGCGTTGAACATCGGTGCCTGCCAGGCAAGCAGGAGCAGTAGGATTAAGGTGATAGGCTTGAACACCCAGCGCTGCCAGGTTGGGCCACGGTAGGAGGCATCCACGTAGAGCCATCCGGAGAAAACAACTGCGATAAACGACCAAAGCATATTAAGTCCCTGTATCCGCTATCATTAGTAGGCATTGTGTCGCTAGCCCTGAATGTCCAGTGTAGTAGTGTGGACGACCAGATGACAATGGCTGGATGCGTCGTTTACTATGATTTGCGTAAATTCTTATGAGAACCTGATATGAGCAAGATGCCTCTGTTTTTTGTTGCCGTAGTCGCGGTTATCGTCATTGCCGCCTCTTTTCGTTACGTTCAGCAGCGCCGGGAAAAAATGGATAACGACGCCGCGCCGCTGATGCAAAAGCAGGTGGTGGTGAGTAACAAGCGGGAGAAGGTGCTGAATGACCGCCGTTCACGTCAGCAGGCAGTGCTGCCCGCGGGCAGTGAAATGCGTTACGACGTCAGCTTTAAACCGCAGCAGGGCGGTCTGGAGATGAGCTTTCGCGTCGAGGCTGAGCAGTATCATCAACTGACGGTGGGGGATAAGGGGACGCTGAGCTTTAAAGGTTCGCGCTTTGTCGATTTCAAGGCGGAGTAGCCAATTGTGGCCTGACAAACCCGCCAGGCCGGGTTGTTTTACTTTTTCTTCTTTAAATCCGCGCTAATTTTCTTCTGCCATATCAGCAGTTCAAACACGCCAAACAGGAAGATGCGTACTTTCTCACCGCGCGTCATCTGCGGACCGTCTTTGGGCATCGTAGACTGCAATAACGCCATCTGCATGCCGTGCATCAGCACCATAAAGATTAGCGCGACGTTGACGAAAATATTCAGCGGGCGCGGGAACGGCTGGAATAAATTCAACAGCAGGAATCCCCATACGCAGAGCATCAACAAACGACCCAGATTAATCAGCATCCTTTTCTCCCTGCACTTCACGATGATAGAGGCGATATGCCACCTGCCCGGCAATTTTTTCCCGATGCAGGTCCCAACTGGCGGGAACCGGCGGCAGGCCGTTTTCCACTTCGCTTTCTACGTAGATTAGCGCGTTATTCGCCAGCCAGCCGTTTGTTTCCAGCAGGTTTAACGTCTCCTCAAGCAATCCTTTACGAAACGGTGGGTCGACAAACACCACATCGTGCGGCGTCCCGTTTTGGGCAAGGAAAGTGAGAGTGTTGGTGTTCACCACTTTTCCCTGCGTTGCATTGAGCGTCGCGAGATTTTTTTGCAGTTGCTGAGCAACGCGACGCTCCATCTCCAGCAGCGTCGCGCTGGCGGCGTAGCGAGAGAGGGCTTCGAGCCCCAGCGCACCGCTTCCAGCGAAGAGATCCAGGCAGCGGGCGTCAACCATCGACGGGGCCAGCCAGTTAAAAAGGGTTTCACGCACGCGGTCGGTGGTGGGTCTAAGACCTGGGCTGTCGGGGACAGGAAGTTTACGGCCGCGCCACTGCCCGCCAATAATGCGGATCTGGCCACTGCCGCCGGAGGTTGGTTTTTTCATTTGCTCGCTCTGATCGCTCTTTCAGCCTGCTATTCTAGCGATCTGGTCGGCCGGGTGAAAGCGGTGAAGCCAGGGAAGTTAAGTGGTAGACTAACCGACTAATTTCATCATTATTTCAGCCTTCGCGTCGATTATGGCGAAGTGGCGCCATCAATTAGCAACGGGGAGTGTGGTCGCAAATGGCAAAAGAGAAAAAACGTGGTTTTTTTTCCTGGCTGGGCTTTGGTCAAAAAGAACAGGATCAGGTTGTTGAATCAGAAGAAAAAATTGAAGAGCAGTCGACGGTAGACGAGTCGGCTGTTGTCGCTGAAACACCGGTTGTTGAAGAGACTCCAGCAAACGTCGAGTCGGAAACGATCGCTGAAGAGACACCTGCGCCGCATACGGTTGACGAGAGTGAAGTTTTCGCCTCCGATGTCGTTGAAGTGACCGAGCAGGTTGCCCAGAGTGAAGCTTTACAGCCAGTGGCTGAAGACGCTACGCCGGTTCTGGTGGAAGAACTGCCGGTCGTGGAAGACAACGTGCCAACTGCCGTTGAAGAGCCGCTGGTAGCTGAAGATGTCGCGCCGGTTCTGGTGGAAGAACTGCCGGTCGTTGAAGATAACGCGCCAGCCGCTATCGAAGAGCCGACGGTAGCTGAAGATGTCGCGCCGGTTCTAGTGGAAGAACTGCCCGTTGTTGAAGATAACGCGCCAGCCGCCGTTGAAGAGCCGCCGGTAGCTGAAGATGTTACGCCCGTACTGGTTGAAGAACTCCCGGTTGTTGAAACCGTTGCGCCAGAAGAGATCGCAGAAGCCGAGCTGGCTGACGAAGAACTCGAAGCCCAGGCGCTGGAAGCCCAGCCGCAAGCTGAAACTGTGGAAGAAGAGTCCGTAGCCCAGCAGCAAGAGCAGGAAAAACCGACTAAAGAAGGTTTCTTCGCGCGTCTGAAACGCAGCCTGTTAAAAACCAAAGAAAATCTCGGTTCCGGATTTATCAGTCTATTCCGCGGCAAGAAAATAGACGACGATCTGTTTGAAGAGCTGGAAGAGCAGTTGCTGATTGCCGACGTCGGCGTGGATACCACCCGTAAGATCATCGCCAGCCTGACGGAAACCGCCAGCCGCAAACAGCTGCATGATGCCGAGGCACTTTACGGCTTGCTGAAAGACGAAATGGGTGAAATCCTCGCAAAAGTGGACGAACCGCTTAATATTGAAGGCAAAACCCCGTTTGTTATTTTAATGGTGGGTGTGAACGGTGTGGGTAAAACCACCACCATCGGCAAGCTGGCGCGTCAGTTCGAGCAGCAGGGCAAAACGGTGATGCTGGCGGCAGGCGATACCTTCCGCGCGGCCGCCGTTGAGCAACTCCAGGTTTGGGGTGAGCGCAACAACATTCCGGTGATTGCCCAGCATACCGGTGCGGATTCCGCTTCGGTTATTTTCGATGCCATTCAGGCGGCGAAAGCGCGTAACGTCGATGTGTTGATTGCAGATACCGCCGGGCGCTTGCAGAACAAGTCGCATCTGATGGAAGAACTGAAGAAAATTGTCCGCGTGATGAAAAAACTGGACGTCGATGCGCCGCATGAAGTGATGCTGACGCTTGATGCCAGTACCGGGCAGAATGCTATCAGCCAGGCCAAACTGTTCCATGAAGCGGTGGGCCTGACCGGCATCACGCTGACCAAACTCGACGGGACTGCCAAAGGTGGGGTGATATTCTCCGTGGCAGACCAGTTCGGCATCCCGATTCGTTATATCGGTGTCGGCGAACGTATTGAGGACTTACGTCCGTTTAAAGCGGGCGATTTTATTGAGGCACTTTTTGCCCGAGAGGATTAATCATGATTCGCTTTGAACACGTCAGCAAAGCCTATCTCGGCGGGAGACAAGCGCTGCAGGGTGTCACTTTCCACCTGCAGCCAGGCGAGATGGCATTCCTGACCGGTCATTCCGGTGCAGGTAAAAGTACTTTGCTGAAGCTTATCTGTGGGATTGAGCGGCCAAGCGCCGGGAAAATTTTATTTGGTGGCCATGATATCAGCCGCCTGAAAAACCGTGAGGTGCCGTTTTTGCGTCGCCAGATCGGTATGATTTTCCAGGATCACCATTTGCTGATGGACCGTACCGTGTTTGATAACGTGGCAATCCCGCTGATTATCGCGGGTGCTAGCTACGATGACATTCGTCGTCGCGTCTCGGCGGCGCTGGATAAAGTCGGTCTGCTCGATAAAGCGAAAAACCTCCCGATTCAGCTCTCCGGCGGTGAACAGCAGCGCGTAGGGATTGCCCGCGCGGTGGTGAATAAACCCGCCGTACTGCTGGCGGATGAACCGACCGGTAACCTTGATGATGCTCTATCGGAAGGTATTCTGCGCCTGTTTGAAGAATTTAACCGCGTCGGCGTAACGGTGCTGATGGCCACGCACGACCTGAACCTGATCTCGCGTCGTTCGTACCGCATGCTGACGTTGAGCGAAGGTCACTTGCATGGAGGCCTGACGAGTGAATAAGCGCGATGCAATCAACCAGATTCGCCAGTTCGGCGGTCGTCTTGACCGTTTCCGTAAATCGGTGACGGCCTCTGGCGATAACGGACGTCAGGCACCAAAGCGCGGCAAGCCGGCACCTAAACCGAACTCGCGTAAAACCAACGTTTTCAACGAGCAGGTACGTTACGCCTGGCAGGGCGCCGTTCAGGATCTGAAAAGCAAACCGCTTGCCACCTTCCTGACGGTGATGGTTATCGCCATCTCACTGACGCTGCCAAGCGTGTGTTACATGGTCTACAAGAACGTCAATACCGCGGCTTCACAGTACTATCCATCACCGCAGATCACCGTCTATCTGGAAAAAACGCTGGATGACGATGCGGCCGCCAGAGTCGTGGGGCAGCTTCAGGCCGAACAGGGCGTCGATAAGGTCAATTACCTTTCACGCGATGAAGCATTGGGTGAATTCCGGAACTGGTCGGGCTTTGGCGGTGCGCTGGATATGCTCGAAGAGAACCCGCTGCCCGCTGTGGCGGTGGTGATCCCGAAAATCGACTTCCAGACAACCGATGCTTTAAATACCCTGCGTGACCGTGTGGCGCAGGTGCAGGGCGTTAACGAAGTGCGTATGGATGACAGCTGGTTCTCCCGTCTGGCGTCGATAACCGGTCTGGTAGGGCGTGTGTCGGCAATGATCGGCGTACTGATGGTGGCGGCAGTCTTCCTCGTCATTGGTAACAGCGTGCGTCTGAGCATCTTCGCTCGTCGTGACAGCATCAACGTGCAGAAACTGATTGGTGCGACGGATGGCTTTATCCTGCGTCCGTTCCTTTACGGCGGTGCGTTGCTCGGCTTCTCCGGCGCATTCTTGTCGTTGATTTTGTCGGAAATTCTGGTGATGCGTCTGTCATCGGCAGTCACCGAAGTGGCGCGGGTATTTGGCACGCAGTTTGAGCTAAGTGGCCTGTCGTTTGACGAGTGTTTGCTGTTACTGCTGCTGAGTTCAATGATTGGCTGGGTGGCAGCGTGGCTTGCCACAGTACAACATTTACGCCACTTTACCCCCGATTAAAAAAGTTCTGTTATAATCATCCCCTGCGACGACTTCCGTCCGCGGGGGATGTGTTATAAACCCCATCTTTCTGCCCTCGCGGCTATCGCGTGTCACATTTTGTGCGTAATTTGTTCACACTGTTGCACTGAACTTGTGGATAAACTCACTGTCTGATAAAAGAGCGGATGTTATTCTCGCAGCTAGAGCCTGGCATGTTTGTTGCGTATGTCGACAAGCCTCCGCCAGCATGAAGTGAATTGAGAGGATTTGAATGATCAAAGATATGCGTAATTTAGCGTTAGCCCCTGTCGGTAACCTGGAATCTTATATCCGGGCTGCGAACACATGGCCGATGTTGACGGCTGATGAAGAAAAGGCGCTGGCTGAAAGACTGCATTATGAGGGCGATCTGGAAGCAGCGAAAACGCTGATCCTGTCACACCTGCGCTTTGTTGTTCATATTGCTCGTAATTATTCGGGCTATGGCCTTCCGCAGGCAGACTTGATTCAGGAAGGTAACATTGGCCTGATGAAAGCAGTGCGTCGCTTCAACCCTGAAGTGGGTGTGCGCCTGGTCTCCTTTGCCGTGCATTGGATCAAAGCCGAAATCCACGAATACGTGCTGCGTAACTGGCGTATTGTGAAAGTCGCCACCACCAAAGCACAGCGTAAGCTGTTCTTTAACCTGCGTAAAAACAAGCAGCGTTTGGGCTGGTTTAACCAGGATGAAGTTGAGATGGTAGCGCGTGAGCTGGGCGTCTCCAGCAAAGACGTGCGCGAAATGGAATCTCGTATGTCGGCACAAGACATGGCGTTTGATATGTCTTCCGACGACGATTCCGAAAGCTATGCTGTGGCACCGGTGCTCTATCTGCAGGATAAATCGTCCAACTTTGCCGACGGCATTGAAGACGATAACTGGGAAGAGCAGGCAGCGAACAAGCTGACCGACGCGATGCAGGGCCTGGACGAACGTAGCCAGGACATCATCCGCGCCCGCTGGCTGGACGAAGACAACAAGTCTACGCTGCAAGAACTGGCCGACCGTTATGGCGTTTCCGCCGAGCGTGTTCGCCAGCTTGAAAAGAATGCGATGAAAAAACTGCGTGCGGCTATCGAAGCCTGATTTTTTCAACGCGCCCAATGAACCCTCGAATGTAAATTCGGGGGTTTTGTTTTTTGTAGGCCGGATAAGGTACAGCCGCCATCCGGCAATCTGCGCCGATCTGCCCGATGGCGCTACGCTTATCGGGCCTACGGGTTCGTCACTCCGATAATCCCACCGTCATCACGCTTTCCTCTGTTTATTTCCCTTTTACCGCTGGCGCTAATGAAGCCGATGGCAAAGACTAAATAAGCGCTATGTATTTTTCCGTCTTTTAACGGCAGGGGGTATACGTGAGTAACGAGTCACTGAATCATCGGCGTTTACAGGCCACGCCACGCGGCGTTGGCGTGATGTGTGGTTTCTACGCAGAACGCGCGGAAAATGCCACGCTGTGGGATATTGAAGGTAATGAGTATATTGATTTTGCCGCCGGGATTGCGGTGCTCAATACCGGTCACCGTCATCCGCAGGTGATTGCGGCCGTCGAGAACCAACTCAAGGCATTCACCCATACCGCCTACCAGATTGTCCCCTATGAAAGCTATGTATCATTAGCAGAACGTATTAATGCCGTAGCGCCCATTGAAGGAGATGCTAAAACGGCATTCTTTAGCACAGGCGCGGAAGCGGTAGAAAATGCGGTGAAAATTGCCCGCGCCTACACTAAACGTCCAGGACTGATTACCTTTGGCGGCGGCTTCCATGGACGCACCTTTATGACCATGGCGCTGACCGGCAAAGTGGCGCCTTATAAAATCGGCTTCGGCCCGTTCCCCGGCTCGGTCTACCACGGAGTCTACCCGAATGCTGCCCACGGTATTACCACGGAGATGGCGTTAAAAAGCCTGGCCCAGATTTTTAAAGCGGATATTAGCCCGGATCAGGTCGCCGCGATTATTCTTGAGCCAATCCAGGGGGAAGGGGGCTTTGTTGTCGCACCTGCTGATTTTATGCAGGGATTGCGCGCGCTATGCGATACCCACGGCATTTTGTTGATTGCCGACGAAGTGCAGACCGGCTTTGCCCGCACCGGTAAGCTGTTTGCGATGGAGCACCATAGCGTTAAGCCCGATCTCATCACTATGGCAAAAAGCCTGGCAGGGGGATTCCCGCTCTCCGGCGTCGTTGGGCGTGCGGACGTGATGGATGCTCCCGCTCCCGGTGGGCTTGGTGGTACCTACGCCGGTAATCCGCTGGCGATTGCGGCTGCGCTCGCGGTACTGGACGTGATTGAAGAAGAGGCACTGTGTACTCGGGCAAATCATCTGGGCCAGCATCTGATTGAAGTATTGAATGCCGCGCGCGTGAGCTGCCCGGCGATTGCCGATGTGCGCGGTGTGGGTTCAATGGTGGCGGTCGAGTTTATTGACCCGCAAACCCAGGAGCCGTCGCCGGAGTTCACCAAACTCGTTCAGGAACGCGCGCTGGCTGAAGGCGTGCTGCTGCTGAGCTGTGGTGTCTACGGTAACGTGATTCGCTTCCTGTATCCGCTCACCATCCCTGAGAAGCAGTTCCAGCAAGCGCTGGAGGTGATTCGTCGGGCATTAACCGAATAATTGAGCCCTTCCCGGCGGCGCTGCGCTTGGCCGGGCTACATTGCCTGCAACAAAATGAAATCACTTTCCGTAGCCCGGCCAAGCGCAGCGCCGCCGGGGATACACCCAACATTTCATCCACCCCTGCTCGCCGTTTTTTGTCATTTTTACGTTACAAATCCGTCAAAATAAACGTTTCAAATCCATAAAAATGGGGTATGTTTTAGCAGAGTATGCTGCAAAAGCACCCGCATACTCCCACTATACTAATATCTTATACTCACCGTAAGAGTGATGTAAGAATAATGTGCTAAATAACAACATCACAACAAATGCAATAACCATAACAATGGGGAACCTCAGGATGAATATGAAGGGTAAAGCGTTACTGGCAGGATGTATTGCACTGGCATTCAGCAATATGGCATTAGCAGAAAATATTAAAATTGCTGTCGTGGGGGCAATGTCTGGCCCGGTTGCGCAGTATGGCGATCAGGAATTTAGCGGTGCAGAACAAGCAGTATCCGACATTAACGCCAAGGGCGGCATCAAAGGCAACAAGCTGGAAATCGTCAAATATGATGATGCCTGTGACCCGAAACAAGCGGTGGCTGTCGCGAACAAAGTGGTCAACGACGGCATCAAGTACGTCATCGGTCACCTGTGCTCCTCTTCCACCCAGCCTGCGTCCGATATCTATGAAGACGAAGGTATTCTGATGATCACCCCGGCGGCGACCGCACCGGAGCTGACCGCGCGTGGTTATAAACTGATTCTGCGCACCACCGGTCTGGACTCTGACCAGGGCCCAACGGCGGCAAAATACATCATCGACAAAGTGAAGCCACAGCGCATTGCTATTGTGCATGACAAGCAGCAGTACGGTGAAGGTCTGGCGCGTTCGGTGCAAGACGGTCTGAAGAAAGGCGGCGCGAATGTGGTCTTCTTTGACGGTGTCACTGCCGGTGAAAAAGATTTCTCCACCCTGGTGGCGCGTCTGAAGAAAGAAAATATCGACTTCGTTTACTTCGGTGGCTATCACCCGGAAATGGGGCAGATTCTACGTCAGGCTCGTGCGGCTGGCCTGAAAACCCAATTCATGGGTCCAGAAGGTGTAGCGAATGTGTCGCTGTCTAACATTGCCGGTGAATCTGCGGAAGGCCTGCTGGTGACTAAGCCGAAGAACTACGACCAGCTTCCGGCAAACAAACCGATTGTAGATGCGATCAAAGCCAAGAAACAGGATCCAAGCGGAGCATTCGTCTGGACGACTTACGCGGCGCTGCAATCTCTGCAGGCAGGTCTGAACCACTCTGACGATCCGGCTGAGATCGCTAAATACCTGAAGGCCAGCACCGTTGATACCGTGATGGGGCCGCTGTCATGGGATGAGAAAGGGGATCTGAAAGGCTTCGAATTCGGCATCTTCAACTGGCATGCCAACGGTACGGCGACCGACGCTAAGTAATATTTGAGCTTTCCCGGCGGCGCTGCGCTTGGCCGGGCTACCGATCCCTCGTAGCCCGGCCAAGCGCAGCGCCGCCGGGATCGGGCTCTACTCTTTAACCCAATCTTCACCCTGCAAAACAAACCCTAACGCTTTAGCAAATGCCGCCATTTCCAGACTCGCCTTCGTTAGAACCCAGCGGCTAATCTGCGGATTATCAGCCATCACTTCTTCCACCAGATACTGACCCACACCACGACGGCGGGTAATTTCGCGTACGCATAAATCCTCTATAATGCCCTGTGTTTCGCCAAGCGTCACGCGCACGGCGGCGAGCAGACGCTCGTTAAAGCGAGCGGCGTAAAGACGGTGCGCGTCATCAAGAGACCGCTCGTCAGGGATGGAAGTGGGCCAAATCTTATCCAGGCAGATTGTGTCCTGGTCGCTAAAGGTCTCTAAACGGATGATGGTCAGTTTCATTTGCGGCTTGCTCGAATCTAAAAAATTGCGGTCAGTGTACTCAATTTATTCTGCTGGAGGCTTTCTCTTTTTGGCGCTTCAGACAGGTGATTAATTTTTCGATACCCGCTCAGGCAGTTTGAAACATTATGGATCGAAAAATACCCAGTATTTTAACCTGATAACCAGCGTTTTATTCGGCCCTTTGTGTCGTTATTTTATGCTGAAAAGTGGACTTATTTTTGTTTATCTATGGTAAAAATCAGAATATTATCTTTTCTTAATAGACTGAAAAATAGAGAATTTAGTCTGTATTTGGTCAAAAAGCTTCGCTAACCCATTAAAGATAATGGCAAAAATAGCGTTGTATAGTAAAAGTACAGAATGCTTTTTAACCATGTAATTACAAAATATATACACGCCACGACGTGTAAACACGACATCACGAATGGGGATCCCGAAGTATGAAAAGGAATACAAAAACAGTAATCGCAGGGATGATCGCGCTGGCTATGTCTCAGACGGCGATGGCTGACGATATCAAGGTTGCGGTGGTTGGGGCGATGTCCGGCCCGGTCGCGCAGTGGGGCGATATGGAGTTCAATGGCGCACGTCAGGCCATTAAAGACATCAATGCCAAGGGCGGTATCAAGGGCGACAAGCTGGTCGGCGTTGAGTACGACGACGCCTGCGATCCAAAACAAGCGGTGGCGGTGGCCAACAAAATCGTCAACGACGGCATTAAATACGTTATCGGCCACCTGTGTTCTTCCTCCACGCAGCCCGCTTCAGATATCTATGAAGACGAAGGCATTCTGATGATCTCTCCGGGGGCGACCAACCCAGAGCTGACTCAGCGCGGCTATCAATACATCATGCGTACCGCAGGTCTCGACTCTTCTCAGGGGCCGACGGCTGCAAAATATATCGTGGAAAAAGTGAAGCCTCAGCGCATCGCTATCATCCACGACAAACAGCAATACGGTGAAGGCCTGGCGCGTTCTGTTCAGGAAAGCCTGAAGGCAGCGAAAGCCAATGTCGTCTTCTTCGACGGCATTACCGCCGGTGAAAAAGATTTCTCCGCGCTGCTCGCCCGTCTGCAAAAAGAGAACATCGACTTCGTGTATTACGGCGGCTACTACCCGGAAATGGGGCAGATGCTGCGCCAGGCGCGTTCGGTTGGCCTGAAAACCCAGTTTATGGGCCCAGAAGGTGTGGGTAACGCTTCGCTGTCGAACATTGCGGGCGATGCGGGTGAAGGCATGCTGGTGACCATGCCAAAACGCTATGACCAGGATCCGGCAAACAGCGCTATCGTCGATGCCCTGAAAGCGCAGAAGAAAGATCCAAGCGGCCCGTATGTGTGGATCACTTACGCTGCCGTCCAGTCTCTGGCTACCGCCATGGAACGCACCGGCAGCGATGAGCCGCTGGCGCTGATTAAAGACTTAAAAGCAAACGGCGCGAAAACCGTCATTGGGCCGCTTTCCTGGGATGACAAAGGCGATCTGAAAGGATTTGAATTTGGTGTCTTCCAGTGGCATGCCGACGGCTCGTCCACGGTGGCGAAGTAACCTTCATTTTCCCCTGGCGGGCGTAGATCCGCGGGGGTAGCAAAAGGCTAATTTATGTCAGAGCAAGTTCTCTACTTCGTGCAGCAGATGTTTAACGGCGTAACGCTGGGAAGCACCTATGCACTGATCGCCATCGGTTACACCATGGTGTACGGGATTATCGGCATGATCAACTTCGCCCACGGCGAGGTGTACATGATCGGTAGTTATGTCTCCTTTATGATCATCGCCGCGCTGATGATGATGGGCATCGACACCGGCTGGCTGCTGGTTGCCGCGGGCTTCGTCGGGGCAATTGTGATTGCCAGCGCCTATGGCTGGAGCATCGAACGGGTGGCCTATCGCCCGGTGCGTAGCTCCAAGCGTCTGATTGCGCTGATCTCCGCCATCGGGATGTCAATCTTCCTGCAAAACTACGTCAGCCTGACCGAAGGCTCGCGCGACGTGGCGCTGCCAAGTCTGTTTAACGGCCAGTGGATTGTTGGCAGCAGCGAGAACTTCTCCGCAAGCATCACCACCATGCAACTGGTTATCTGGATTGTGACCTTTGTTGCCATGCTGGCACTGACGCTGTTTATCCGTTATTCACGCATGGGTCGCGCTTGTCGTGCCTGTGCGGAAGACCTGAAAATGGCCAGCCTGCTCGGCATTAACACCGACCGCGTGATTGCGTTGACGTTCGTTATCGGCGCGGCAATGGCGGCGGTGGCGGGTGTGCTGCTGGGCCAGTTCTACGGCGTGATTAACCCATATATCGGTTTTATGGCCGGGATGAAAGCCTTTACTGCCGCCGTGCTTGGCGGCATCGGCAGCATTCCGGGGGCGATGATTGGCGGGCTGATCCTTGGCATCGCAGAAGCGCTGTCGTCGGCGTATTTGAGTACTGAATACAAAGACGTGGTGTCGTTCGCGCTGCTGATCGTGGTGCTGCTGGTGATGCCGACTGGCATCCTGGGTCGCCCGGAGGTAGAGAAAGTATGAAACCGATGCAATTTGCGATGGCGCTGCTGTCGGCGGCGATGTTCTTTGTGCTGGCGGGCGTCTTTATGGGCGTTCAACTGCAACTCGACGGCACCAAACTGGTAGTCGGTAGTGCGGCGGATATCCGCTGGCAGTGGATTTTTATCGGCACGGCGGTGGTGTTCTTATTTCAGATGCTGCGCCCGTTGTTCCAGAAAGGGCTTAAAAGCGTCTCCGGGCCGAAGTTTATTCTGCCCGCGATCGACGGTTCAACCGTAAAACAAAAACTGTTCCTGATTGCGCTACTGGTGATTGCCGTGGCGTGGCCGTTTATGGTGTCGCGCGGTACGGTGGATATTGCCACCCTGACCATGATTTACATCATCCTCGGCCTGGGGTTGAACGTGGTGGTGGGGCTGTCTGGCCTGCTGGTGCTGGGTTACGGCGGCTTCTATGCCATAGGTGCTTACACCTTTGCGTTGCTGAACCATTATTACGGTCTGGGTTTCTGGACCTGTCTGCCAATAGCTGGGCTGGTTTCGGCAGCGGCCGGCTTCCTGCTCGGCTTCCCGGTACTGCGGCTGCGCGGTGACTATCTGGCGATTGTGACCTTAGGCTTTGGTGAAATTGTCCGTATCCTGCTACTTAACAATACCGAAGTGACCGGCGGCCCGAATGGTATCAGCCAGATCCCGAAACCGACTCTGTTCGGTCTGGAGTTCAGCCGCAGCGCCCGTGAAGGCGGCTGGGATACCTTCAGTAATTTCTTTGGCATGAAGTACGACCCGTCCGACCGCGTGATTTTCCTCTATCTGGTGGCACTGCTGCTGGTGGTCTTCTCGCTGTTTGTGATTAACCGTCTGCTGCGTATGCCGCTGGGGCGTGCGTGGGAAGCGCTGCGTGAAGATGAAATTGCCTGCCGCTCATTGGGTTTAAGCCCAACGCGCATCAAGCTGACCGCCTTTACCATCAGTGCCGCGTTTGCCGGTTTTGCCGGAACGCTGTTTGCCGCGCGTCAGGGCTTTGTCAGCCCGGAATCGTTCACCTTTGCCGAATCGGCTTTCGTGCTGGCGATTGTGGTGCTGGGCGGTATGGGCTCGCAGTTTGCGGTGATCCTCGCGGCCATCCTGCTGGTGGTATCGCGCGAGCTGATGCGTGACTTCAACGAATACAGCATGTTAATGCTCGGTGGTTTGATGGTGCTGATGATGATCTGGCGTCCACAGGGGCTTCTGCCGATGACCCGTCCACAGTTGAAACTGAAAAGCGGGAAAGCGAAAGAAGGAGAGCAGGCATGAGTCAGCCATTATTATCCGTTAACGGCCTGATGATGCGTTTTGGCGGCCTGCTGGCGGTCAACAACGTGGCGCTGGAGCTGCATCCTCAGGAAATTGTTTCGCTGATTGGCCCGAATGGGGCCGGTAAAACCACGGTCTTTAACTGCCTGACCGGTTTCTACAAACCGACTGGCGGCACCATTATGTTGCGAGACCAGCATCTTGAAGGATTGCCGGGTCAGCAAATCGCCCGTATGGGCGTGGTGCGTACCTTCCAGCACGTGCGTCTGTTCCGCGAAATGACGGTGATTGAAAACCTGCTGGTGGCGCAACATCAGCAACTGAAAACCGGTGTCTTCTCCGGCCTGCTGAAAACCCCGTCTTTCAAGCGCGCACAGAGTGAAGCGCTGGACCGCGCCGCCACCTGGCTTGAGCGTATTGGCCTGCTTGAGCACGCTAACCGTCAGGCCAGTAACCTGGCCTACGGTGACCAGCGTCGGCTGGAGATCGCTCGCTGCATGGTGACGCAGCCAGAAATTCTGATGCTGGACGAACCGGCAGCAGGGCTGAACCCGAAAGAAACCAAAGAGCTGGATGAACTGATTGCCGAGCTGCGTAATCATCACAACACCACTATCTTGTTGATTGAACATGATATGAAGTTGGTAATGGGCATTTCTGACCGTATTTACGTGGTGAACCAGGGGACCCCGCTGGCGAACGGCACACCGGAAGAGATCCGCAACAACCCGGACGTGATCCGTGCTTATCTTGGCGAGGCATAAAATGGATAAAGTGATGTTATCGTTTGATAAAGTCAGCGCCCACTACGGCAAGATTCAGGCGCTGCACGATGTCAGCCTGCATATCAATCAAGGTGAAATCGTCACCCTGATTGGCGCGAACGGCGCGGGTAAAACCACGCTGCTCGGTACTTTGTGCGGCGACCCGCGCGCCACCAGCGGTCGGATTGTCTTTGATGATAAAGATATTACCGACTGGCAGACGGCGAAAATCATGCGTGAAGCGGTGGCGATTGTCCCGGAAGGGCGTCGTGTCTTCTCGCGCATGACCGTGGAAGAGAACCTGGCGATGGGCGGTTTCTTTGTCGAACGTGATCAGTTCCAGGAACGCATCAAGTGGGTGTACGACCTGTTCCCGCGTTTGCATGAGCGCCGTATTCAACGTGCGGGCACTATGTCCGGCGGTGAACAGCAGATGCTGGCGATTGGTCGTGCGCTGATGAGCCAACCACGCCTGCTGTTGTTGGATGAGCCTTCTCTTGGGTTAGCTCCGATCATCATCCAGCAGATCTTCGACACCATCGAACAGTTGCGTGAACAGGGCATGACCATCTTCCTCGTCGAGCAGAATGCTAACCAGGCGCTGAAGCTTGCTGACCGTGGCTACGTGCTGGAAAACGGCCACGTGGTGCTATCTGATACCGGTGATGCGTTGCTGGCGAACGAGGCGGTACGTAGCGCCTACCTCGGTGGTTAATTTACAGCAAACCCGGCGGCGCTTCGCTTAGCCGGGCTACCTATGGCATTGTAGGCCGGATAAGATGCGCCAGCATCGCCATCCGGCAACCCGTCGTCCGGGCGAGGCGCTTGCGCCGACCCCGGGAACAGAACATCCCCTATTCGTGTCTTAGCTCCCACTTTCCTCTCTTAGAACCGTCACCGCCTTGCCATCCCTTTGTCGCCTTACTATCTTTTTTTTGTAATAAAAAAGTTATTTTTCTGTCATTCGAGCATGTCATGTTACCCCCGCGAACATAAAACGCGTGATATCGCGCATCCCGGCACAAAAAGAGAGATAACCGATGATATCGTTACGACATACAGCTTTAGGGTTGGCAATGAGCCTGGCCTTCGCAAGTCAGGCTATGGCTGTTACCACTATTCCATTCTGGCATTCCATGGAAGGGGAACTGGGTAAAGAGGTGGACTCTCTGGCGCAGCGCTTTAACGCCGCCAACCCGGATTACAAAATTACGCCGGTGTACAAAGGTAACTATGAGCAGAACCTGAGTGCAGGTATTGCCGCCTTCCGTACCGGTAATGCTCCAGCACTTTTACAGGTGTATGAAGTGGGTACCGCGACCATGATGGCCTCGAAGGCGATTAAGCCGGTGTACCAGGTCTTCAGCGATGCCGGTATTAAGTTCGATGAGTCTCAGTTTGTGCCGACCGTTTCCGGTTACTACACCGACGCTAAAACCGGTCATCTGCTCTCCCAGCCGTTTAACAGCTCTACTCCAGTGCTGTACTACAACAAAGATGCCTTCAAGAAAGCGGGCTTAGACCCTGAGCAGCCGCCGAAAACCTGGCAGGATCTGGCCGACTACACCGCTAAGCTCAAAGCGGCAGGTATGAAGTGCGGCTATGCCAGCGGTTGGCAGGGTTGGATCCAGATTGAAAACTTCAGCGCCTGGCACGGCCTGCCGGTCGCGACCAAAAATAACGGCTTCGACGGCACTGATGCAGTGCTGGAGTTCAATAAGCCAGAGCAGGTTAAACATATTGCGCTGCTGGAAGAGTTGAACAAGAAGGGCGACTTCAGCTACTACGGACGTAAAGACGAATCCACCGAGAAATTCTATAGCGGTGAATGTGCCATCACTACCGCCTCTTCCGGCTCGCTGGCGGCTATCCGTGAGTACGCTAAGTTCAACTACGGTGTTGGCATGATGCCATACGATGCCGACGTGAAGGGCGCGCCGCAAAACGCCATCATCGGCGGGGCAAGCCTATGGGTGATGCAGGGCAAAGACAAAGAGACTTACACCGGCGTGGCGAAGTTCCTCGAGTTCCTGGCGAAACCGGAAATTGCCGCCGAATGGCATCAGAAAACGGGCTACCTGCCGATTACCACCGCTGCGTACGACCTGACTCGTCAGCAGGGCTTCTATGAGAAGAACCCCGGCGCGGATATTGCAACCCGTCAGATGCTGAATAAGCCGCCGTTGCCGTTCACCAAAGGGCTGCGTCTGGGCAATATGCCGCAGATTCGCACCATCGTTGATGAAGAGCTGGAAAGCGTGTGGACTGGCAAGAAAACGCCTCAGCAGGCGCTGGATTCCGCGGTTGAGCGTGGAAATCAGTTGCTGCGTCGTTTTGAGAAGTCGACCAAGTCTTAATTTTATAGCCTGAACCCCTCACCCTAGCCCTCTCCCCATAGGGGAGAGGGGACCGCTCGGCACCATCTTTTCTCCCTCGCCCCTTTGGGGAGAGGGCCGGGGTGAGGGGAAACCAACGCAGAGTTTAACTATGTCCTCATCCCGTCCGGTGTTTAAATCCCGCTGGCTGCCCTACGCGTTAGTCGCGCCACAGCTGGTCATCACCGTTATCTTCTTTATCTGGCCTGCGGGTGAAGCGTTGTGGTACTCACTGCAAAACGTCGACCCGTTTGGCCTCTCCAGCGAATTCGTTGGCCTGGATAACTTCATTACGCTGTTCCACGACGGCTACTACCTCGACTCGTTCTGGACGACCATTAAGTTCAGCACAATGGTTACGGTCAGCGGCCTGCTGGTCTCGCTGTTCTTCGCCGCGCTGGTGGATTACGTGGTACGCGGCAGCCGTTTGTATCAAACGCTGATGCTGCTGCCTTACGCGGTCGCCCCGGCGGTTGCTGCCGTGCTGTGGATCTTCCTGTTTAACCCCGGACGCGGGCTGATTACCCATTTCCTCGGCGAGTTTGGCTATGACTGGAACCACGCGCAGAACAGCGGTCAGGCGATGTTCCTTGTGGTCTTCGCCTCGGTGTGGAAGCAGATAAGCTACAACTTCCTGTTCTTCTTCGCCGCGCTACAGTCCATTCCCCGCTCGCTGGTCGAAGCCGCCGCTATTGACGGTGCTGGCCCGATTCGCCGCTTCTTCAAGCTGGCGCTGCCGTTGATTGCGCCGGTGAGCTTCTTCCTGCTGGTGGTGAATCTGGTTTACGCCTTCTTCGACACCTTCCCGGTGATTGACGCCGCCACCGCCGGTGGGCCGGTACAGGCTACTACCACGCTTATCTATAAGATTTACCGCGAAGGTTTTGCTGGCCTTGATCTCTCGGCCTCTGCTGCGCAATCGGTGGTGCTGATGTTCCTCGTCATCATCCTGACCGTGGTGCAGTTCCGCTACGTGGAAAGAAAGGTGCGCTACCAATGATTGAGAACCGTCGCGGGCTGACGATATTCAGCCACACCATGCTTATCCTCGGCATTATCGTGATTCTGTTTCCGCTGTACGTTGCCTTTACGGCGGCAACGCTGGATAACAAAGCGGTGTTTGAAACGCCGATGACGCTGATTCCTGGCAGCCATCTGCTGGAGAACATGAAGGCGATTTGGGTCAACGGCGTCGGGGCCAACAGTGCCCCGTTCTGGTTGATGATGCTCAATAGTTTCATCATGGCTTTCGCCATCACCGTCGGCAAAATCACGGTGTCGATGCTCTCCGCTTTCGCCATTGTCTGGTTCCGCTTCCCGCTGCGTAACCTGTTCTTCTGGATGATTTTTATCACCCTGATGCTGCCGGTTGAGGTGCGTATTTTCCCGACGGTGGAAGTGATCGCCAACCTGAAAATGCTTGATAGCTACGCGGGCTTAACCCTTCCGCTGATGGCGTCGGCTACCGCCACTTTCCTGTTCCGCCAGTTCTTTATGACCTTGCCGGACGAGCTGATTGAAGCCGCGCGCATCGATGGCGCTTCGCCAATGCGCTTCTTCCGCGACATCGTGCTGCCGCTGTCGAAAACCAATCTGGCGGCGCTGTTTGTTATCACCTTTATCTACGGCTGGAACCAGTATCTGTGGCCGCTGTTGATTGTTACCGACGTTAACCTCGGCACCGCCGTTGCGGGCATCAAAGGGATGATCGCCACCGGTGAAGGCACCACGCAATGGAATCAGGTCATGGCAGCGATGCTGCTGACGTTAATCCCTCCGGTTGTCATCGTTTTAGCCATGCAGCGCGCGTTTGTGCGTGGCCTGGTCGATAGTGAGAAATAAAAATGGCTGGTTTAAAACTACAAGCAGTAACCAAGAGCTGGGACGGCAAGACCCAGGTGATCCAACCGCTGACGCTGGACGTGGCGGACGGGGAATTTATTGTCATGGTTGGCCCGTCGGGCTGTGGTAAATCGACGCTGCTGCGCATGGTGGCGGGGCTTGAGCGGGTGACCAGCGGTGATATCTGGATCGACCGCAAACGCGTCACCGATATGGAGCCGAAAGATCGCGGTATTGCGATGGTGTTCCAGAACTATGCGCTCTATCCACATATGAGCGTGGAAGAGAACATGGCCTGGGGCCTGAAAATTCGCGGCATGGGCAAAGCGCACATTGCTGAAAAAGTGCAGGAAGCGGCGCGTATTCTCGAGCTGGACGGGCTTTTAAAACGCCGTCCGCGCGAGCTCTCCGGCGGACAGCGCCAGCGTGTCGCCATGGGCCGTGCCATCGTGCGTGACCCGGCGGTGTTCCTGTTTGATGAACCGCTCTCCAACCTCGACGCTAAGCTGCGCGTGCAGATGCGCCTGGAACTTCAGCACCTTCATCGTCGCCTGAAGACCACATCGCTGTACGTGACCCACGACCAGGTCGAGGCGATGACCCTTGCCCAGCGCGTGATGGTGATGAATAAAGGCATTGCCGAGCAAATTGGTACACCGGTGGAAGTATACGAGAAGCCCGCCAGCCGCTTTGTGGCAAGCTTCATTGGTAGCCCGGCGATGAACCTGCTGGAAGGGCAGATGGATGATTCCGGCACGCGCTTCGTGCTGGAAAATGGTATGCAACTCCCGCTGCCGGGCTTGCGTGGTCAATTTGCCGGGCGACGCATGACGCTGGGTATCCGCCCGGAACATATTGCGCTAAGCTCGCAGGGGGAAAACGGCGTGCCGATGGTCGTTGAAACACTGGAAATTTTAGGGGCCGATAACCTTGCCCATGGACGTTTTGGCGAACAAAAAATGGTGGTGCGACTGCCGCATCAACTACGCCCAAACGCAGGTACCACGCTGTGGTTGCATATCCCGGACGACCATCTGCATCTCTTTGAAGGTGAAACAGGATTACGTGTATGAGTAACTGGCCTTATCCCCATATCGTCGCCCACCGTGGCGGCGGTAAGCTGGCACCGGAAAACACCCTGGCGGCGATTGATGTTGGCGCGCACTACGGTCATTTGATGATCGAATTTGATGCCAAGTTGTCGAAAGATGGGCAGATTTTCTTGCTGCATGATGACAACCTCGAACGCACCAGCAACGGTTGGGGCGTCGCGGGCAATCTCAACTGGCAGGATCTGCTGCGTGTGGATGCCGGTAGCTGGTTTAGCAGTGGTTTTAAAGGTGAACCGTTGCCGCTGCTTTCACAGGTGGCGGAGCGTTGCCGCCAGCATGGCATGATGGCCAATATTGAGATTAAACCGTCCACCGGCACCGGGCCGCTGACCGGTAAAGTGGTGGCGCTGGCGGCGCGTGAGCTGTGGGCCGATATGACCCCGCCGCTGTTGTCTTCGTTTGAGATTGATGCGCTGGAAGCGGCACAGCTTGCCGCTCCCGAACTGCCGCGCGGTCTGCTGCTCGACGAGTGGCGCGACGACTGGCGTGAACTCACCGCGCGTCTGGGCTGCGTCTCTATTCACCTTAACCATCGTCTGCTGGATGAAAATCGGGTGGATGCGTTGCATGACGCCGGGCTAAAAATTCTGGTTTACACCGTGAATAACCCCCAGCGCGCGGCAGAGCTTTTGCGCTGGGGCGTGAACAGCATCTGTACCGATGCGATTGACGTGATTGGCCCGAACTTCCAGCCTTAATATTGCTTCAACATGCCGCTGTTCGAACTGGGCAGCGGTTGTGGCTGCTTAGGGCTATTGAGCATTCGGGGCTGGTTTTGCTCAATACGCTGCTGATTGCTGTTCATCTGATTTTGCAGATGCTGCTGTTGTTGCTGCGTTTGCGTCTTAAGCTGCTGATTCAACATTCCTTTATTTTGCTGCTGCTGGTTCAGCATCTTCGACTGCATCCGCTGCTGACTGGGGATCTCATAACCCGGTTGATTGGGGTTGTTATCGATATTCAACGGTGCGGCCAGTGCGGTAAACGGCAGCAGTAGCACCAGGATCGGTAATCGTTTCATCTTCTGTCCTCCTTTGAGGGATTTCTTAAGTTTACTCCGTTCCGGGGATAACGAGGATTATTTCAGCATTATGAACCAGGCTTAGTGCGGGGCTTCCCCTCTACTCTGGAGAATTATGCTAATGATAAAGCCGACATTTTTATGCCGGGTGGCGCTTGCTGCTCTGCTCGCAGGAAGCTGTTTTAGCGCCGTGTCTGCACCACCACCGCCGGTTTCTTACGGCGTTGAGGAGGATGTCTTCCACCCCGTTCGCGCCCAACAGGGAATGGTGGCCTCGGTGGATGCAATGGCCACGCAGGTGGGGGTCGATATTCTGCGTGAAGGTGGTAATGCAGTCGACGCCGCCGTTGCCGTGGGATATGCGTTGGCGGTCACGCATCCACAGGCGGGAAATCTGGGCGGCGGTGGCTTTATGATGCTGCGCACGAAAGAGGGTAAAACCGTTGCGATAGACTTCCGCGAAATGGCGCCAGAGCAGGCAACCCGCGATATGTTCCTCGACGGCGAAGGTAATCCAGACGCTAAGAAATCGCTGACCTCGCATCTCGCTTCCGGTACGCCGGGCACCGTGGCGGGCTTCTCGCTGGCACTGGAGAAATACGGCACTCTGCCGCTGAATAAAGTGATTCAGCCCGCCATCAAGCTGGCGCAAGACGGATTTATCGTCAATAGCGCACTGGCTGACGATCTCAAAACCTACGGCAGTGAAGTACTGCCTCATCATGCCAATAGCAAAGCGATTTTCTGGAAAGATGGCGAGCCGCTCAAGCAAGGTGAAAAACTGGTACAGACCAACCTGGCCAACAGCCTGACGTTGATTGCCCAAAATGGTCCGGATGCCTTCTATAAGGGGGCGATTGCCGAACAGATTGCCGACGAGATGCATCAAAACGGCGGCCTGCTGAGTAAAGCGGATTTAGCCAACTACAAAGCGATTGAGCGTACGCCAATTAGCGGGGAATACCGTGGCTACGAGGTCTTCTCCATGCCGCCACCGTCTTCCGGCGGGATTCATATCGTGCAGATCCTTAACATCCTCGAAAATTTTGATCTGCACAAATATGGTTTTGGCAGTGCCGACGCGATGCAGCTGATGGCCGAAGCGGAAAAACAGGCCTACGCCGACCGCTCGGAGTACCTCGGCGACCCGGATTTTGTGAAGGTGCCGTGGCAGGCGCTGACCAACAAAGCTTACGCCAAATCGATTGCCGAGCGGATTGATCTCAATAAAGCTAAACCCTCCAGTGAGATAAAACCGGGTAAATTGGCCCCGTATGAGAGCAACCAGACCACCCATTTCTCGGTGGTGGATAAAGACGGCAATGCGGTGGCGGTGACCTATACGCTGAACACCACTTTTGGTACCGGCATCGTGGCGGGTAATACCGGTATTCTGATGAACAATGAGATGGATGACTTCTCCGCCAAGCCCGGCGTCCCCAACGTCTACGGGCTGGTGGGCGGTGATGCTAACGCTGTGGGGCCGAAAAAGCGGCCATTGTCATCCATGTCGCCAACCATCGTGGTAAAAGATGGCAAAACCTGGCTGGTGACCGGCAGCCCGGGCGGTAGCCGAATTATTACCACCGTACTGCAAATGGTGGTGAATACCGTTGATTTCGGCATGAACGTAGCCGAAGCCACCAATGCGCCGCGCTTCCACCACCAGTGGCTGCCTGACGAACTTCGCGTTGAGAAGGGCTTTAGCCCGGACACGCTGAAGCTTCTGGAAGGTAAGGGGCAGAAGGTGGTGCTGAAAGAAGCGATGGGCAGCACGCAAAGCATTATGGTTGGCCCGGACGGAACGCTGTACGGTGCGTCGGATCCTCGCTCCCCGGATGATTTAACCGCAGGGTATTAAATTTCACGACGGCCCAACTCGGGCCGTATTTATCTCGTGAATGTATTAATTGTTTATATTCACCTTAATATCGCTGATGTTGTTTCATTATTATTAATGATGCTTAAATAATATTTATATTTGACCGTTAGCAGGTTGTTTTCTGGAAATATTACTTACTCTCTATGGTAATAAAATATTCATGGATGGGTGAGTGATGAGTGATATTATTTATGTGACGATTAATGGTGAGGTTCAGGGGGAAGTATCTAAAGACTGTGGCTCTGATGCATCGGTTGGTAATCGCTACCAGCACGGACATGAAGATGAGGTTTTTGTCTTTAGCCTGGTGAAGTCGTTTAGCAGTACGGGGGCGGGTGTTAATGCACAGGGGATAACTTTTTGTAAGATTATCGATAAAAGTTCGCCGTTGCTGATGAATGCGATTAATAACAATGAATCATTAAATATGGTGTTTAGTATTTATCGTGTTAATCGTTTTGGCAGAATGGAAAAGTATTATCTTATTGAGGTTCGAGGCGCAAGGATAAGCGGTATTGACACCCGAGTCGATACCAATACTTTACACTATGAATATATTACTGTGAATTATGATTATATTCATAGCCGCCATCTGATGGCCGGCACGGGATTTGATTATCTGGTGGCGCCGGAGAATTATAGCCGACTGTTTCCACCCACACCTATTTCGCCTGAGCCAAAACCCCCGGAAGAGCCGCCGGTACGTCATGTCACGCTGGTGCTGGGGATCTTTTTCGACGGCACGGGGAATAATGCGGCCAATACGGAGAATATGCTGGCCTCATGCTCGGCGCAGGGTTTTGACCTGGCGAGCCCGGATGCGGAAAGCATTCTTAAGCGTAGCGCGTCTGAATTAATGGGGCTGAATGGGGCCGAAGCGACCAGTTATGCGGGGTATTACACAAATATTCATTGGTTGCATGAACTGTATAACCGAACATTTTCGGCAACTGATGGCTATTTGCAGCAGGCAATTTATGTCGAAGGAATCGGCACTCAGGCTGGTAAGCCCGATAGTGTGATAGGGATGGGGCTTGGCTTGGCGGAGTGTGGGGTGATTGCGAAAACGGATGATGCTGTGCAACAGGTCAAGTTAACAATAGAGGCAGCCGCAGATTTATTAAAAGGTAAATTTGTTGTCGACACCTTGCTGTTTGATATCTTTGGTTTTAGCCGTGGCGCGGCGGCGGCACGCCATTTTGCAAACCGTATCCAGTGTGAAGACCGTGCCATTATCAATGCGATTGCGTCAGGAATGGGTCAGCACGAGTACATTGGCACTGCGACAGGGAAAACCCGCTTTATCGGCCTGTTTGATACCGTCGCGGCGATTGGAACACCGGTAAATGGTATGGATCCCCACAGTGCCGACACGGGTGATGTTAATCTTGCCCTTCGCCCCGGCGTCGCACAAAAGGTTTTTCATATCACTGCCCAGAATGAATGCCGCTATAACTTCGCCTTAAATAGCATCTCTCCCGCGTGGCCGGAGTTATCTCTGCCTGGAGCACATTCGGACATCGGCGGCGGTTATCTACCGCAAACTCGCGAAGATCTTTTCCTCTCTCGTCCATTAGTCGAAACGTTACCCGTCGACACGCCAAACGAGCGATCACGCGTGTACCGGCGAGCGGCTGCCGAACTGCCAGAACTGGAACGCTCTTCCGCTATTGCCCCTATTGTTCGCACCAATACGGTCACCACGCAAACCTGGGAAGATGGCTTCGTACCCGCCGACCGCTATGGGCAAATGCAAAAACGCAGTTTCGCCGCGCTGGCGCTGCGTCATCGGATTGTCAAACACGACTGGTCGATGGTGACGCTACGGGTGATGCTGGATGCGGCTAAGGAGGCAGGGGTGTTGTTTGACGATGTTGAACGAAAAAAAGGGACCGAAATGCCGCCCTCGCTCATACCATTCAGCGAAAAAGCAAAAGCATTGGGTAAAGCGGCGCGTTCACGGACATCTGCCCTTGGATTTAGCCCTGAGGAGGTTGACTCCATTGCCAGCTCTTATATCCATTGCTCGGCAAACTGGAACGCCGTGGTGGAAAATCAGTCTGGAGAGATTCGGGGCGGAGCCTCTGCCTCGGAGACTATAGGGTTTGTGAATCGACCTGATGAGAACTGGAGACGAACGATATATAACATGGATGGAACAAAACAATGAGATTACCTAAGACCCTGATACTGGCGGTATTCCTGACGGCAGGCTGCAACCAACCTGCCACTCATCCAGTACAGTCGAAACAGGCTGCCAGCGGTGACTGGTCGCTACCTTATGGAAAGTGGAGTTTTTCGTTTATTACCCCATGGCAGCTACCGGCTGAGGTGAGTCTTGTCAGAGTGCTTGATACCGACGGACGTCTGTATACCTTCCGCACGCTTGATCCGACATCCCGCGATCCCGACTCGGTAGATTCATGGACGAAATGGACCCACGGCGGAGGGGCTCAATTCAACCAGGTAAAAATGCCACCCCAGTACATGATTTTCTGCTGGGATTCCTTTATCGATAAAAAAACCTATGAAACCAGCGTGATGTTTTCGCCCATTATCTGGCTACGAATGAAGACTCCTGCTGCGCATGTCCGTCGGAATGGCGAGCCTATCTGGTATCGTAATATGTTGTTTGGCCTTTCTCCTGGCGGCAAAGTGAGAACCTGGTTTCCGGATATCAATGACTATCCCGCCATCACCTTCACCCCCTACAAAATCAGCACCGTCTCAGGTGCTGATCTCACAATCTGCAAAGACGGTGCCGACAGCGATTTCCTGCGTAACTACCGCTATTCCCAGGAAATACAGGATTCAATGAAAGGAAAAACCTATCCCTACGGGGAGTGGTGATTGCATGGATGGAATAAAACAATGAGATTACTTAAAACCCTGATAATGGCGGTATGCCTGACGGCAGGTTGCAATCAGCCTGCCACTCATCCAGTACAGTCGAAACAGGCTGCCAGCGGTGATTGGTCATTACCTTATGGGAAGTGGAGCTTTTCCTTTATCACTCCGTGGAGATTACCCGCCCGGGTGAAACTGGTGAGAGTGCTTGATACCGACGGCCGACTATATACCTTCCGCACGTTAGACCAGACATCCCGTGATCCTGACTCGGTAACATCATGGACAGAATGGCCCCACGGTGGCAGCGTAAATTTTAATAACGTAAAAATGCCACCTCAGTACATGATTTTCTGCTGGGATTCCTTTATCGATAAAAAAACCTATGAAACCAGCGTGATGTTTTCGCCCATTATCTGGCTACGAATGAAGACTCCTGCTGCGCATGCCCGTCGGAATGGCGAGCCTATCTGGTATCGTAATATGTTGTTTGGCCTTTCTCCTGGCGGCAAAGTGAGAACCTGGTTTCCGGATATCAATGACTATCCCGCCATCGCCTTCACCCCCTACAAAATCAACACCGTCTCAGGCGCTGACCTCACCATCTGCAAAAACGGTGCCGACAGCGATTTCCTGCGCAACTACCGCTATTCCCAGGAAATACAGGATTCATTGAAGGGAAAAACCTATCCGTACGGGGAGTGGTAAAAGGCCGCTACAGAGGGGAAAACCGAGCATCTCGGGTTTCCCCTCCAATCTTTTAGCCAAGAGACGGCTTCAATCGCGCCATAAAGTACGCATCCACGTACTCGCCGTTGCGCAGCGCGTATCGTTTTCCGGTGCCTTCAATCTCAAAGCCGTGTTTCTGATACAGCGCCACCGCAGGGGCGTTATCGGTGAATACGGTCAATTCAATACGATCGACACGCAGCCAGTTATCACACATATCAATCATCGTACGCATCAGCGCGCTGGCGACGCCACGATTGTGCCACCGTGAGTCAACGCTAATGCCGAAATCGGCGACGTGGCTGCGGCGTGGACGCTGAGGAATCTGGAGCGCGAGGTGGCCGACCACCTGTTCATCAATGCAGGCGACCAGTTGTTTAACGCCGGGCTGGTCGGCTAGCCGCTCATTCCACATTTGGCTTGAAGGATGAGGAACTTGTAGCGTGTTGTGGTACACCTCCGGCTGGGCGCCGATCTGACGGATAGCGTCGTAATCTTTCGGTTCAGCATGGCGTATCACGATGTCACTCATTCTTCATTTCCTTTGTCGATGAAAAGTCCCTTTTAACATCATTGATTATGAAACTTGCGTCAATTAGCTTTTTTTTGCAAAAAGTGTTGGACAAGTGCGAATGAGAATGATTATTATTGTCCTGCTTTCAGGGCGTCCTTGCGGAGCTTCTGAAAGCACGACATTGCTCACATTGCTTCCAGTATTACTTTAGCCAGCTTAATGCTGGCTTTTTTTTGCCTGTCGTTGCGCTATGGTGTTCAGCAATTATTTTCAAAAGGACTGAACCATGACCCTACACTGTGCCTTTATCGGCTTTGGCAAAAGCGCCACGCGTTACCATCTTCCTTACGTCCTCCACCGCAAAGCCGACTGGCATGTCGCACATATCTATCGTCGTAGCCCGAAGCCTGACGAGCAACTGCCACAGTACGCGCATATCCATTTCACCAGCGAACTTGACGATATCCTCAATGACCCGCAGGTAAAGCTGGTGGTGGTCTGCACTCATGCCGATAGCCACTTTGATTATGCGAAGCAAGCGCTGGAAGCGGGGAAAAACGTGCTGGTGGAGAAACCCTTCACCCCAACGCTTTTGCAGGCAAAAGAACTGTTTGCGTTGGCGAAAAGCAAAGGCTTGACGATTTCGCCGTACCAGAACCGCCGCTTTGATTCTTGTTTCCTGACCACCAAAAAAGTGATTGAGAGCGGCAAACTGGGGCAGATTATTGAAATTGAAAACCACTTCGACAGCTACCGTCCGGTGGATGCTGGAAGGCCGGGTCTGCCGCAGGATGGCGTATTTTATGGGCTGGGCGTGCATACCATGGACCAGATCATTTCGCTGTTTGGCCGCCCGCAGCAGGTGTCTTACGATATTCGCCACCTGCGTAATAAAGCGAATCCGGACGATACCTTTGAAGCCCAGCTGTTCTACGGCGACCTGAAAGCGATCGTCAAAAGCAGCCATCTGGTGAAGCTCGAATACCCGAAATTTATTGTTCACGGCCACAAAGGATCGTTTATCAAATACGGTATCGATCAGCAGGAAACCAGCCTGAAGGCCAACATCATGCCGGGTGAGCCGGGCTTTGGCGCTGACAGTAGCGTGGGGATTCTGGAATACGTGGACGATGCGGGGAACACCGTACGCGAAGAGGTTGCGGTGGAAACCGGTGACTACGGGCGTGTCTACGATGCGCTGTATCAAACGCTGGTCAATGGCTGTGAAAACTTCGTCAGTGAATCTGATGCTCTGACAAATATGGAGATCCTCGAGCACGGTTTCGCCCAGCCATCTCCAGCCACTGTGACCCTCTAAAATAAGCCTTATTGACGCCTCTCATCTTGTTCATATTTTTTGACTAGAGGCGTCAATTTTCACCCACTATCATCCTTAGCGGTTTGCGTCCAAACTTGTTTCATCGAAAACATGAGGGGGTAGCAAATGATTTTCTTACGCAAAGCAAACGAACGTGGTCACGCAAATCATGGTTGGCTGGATTCCTGGCATACCTTCTCTTTTGCAGACTATTACGATCCGAATTTTATGGGCTTCTCCGCGCTGCGCGTCATTAACGATGACGTGATTGACGCAGGGCAGGGGTTCGGTACTCACCCGCACAAAGACATGGAAATCCTGACCTACGTTCTGGAAGGTGCCGTTGAACACCAGGACAGCATGGGCAACAAAGAACAGGTTCCGGCGGGCGAGTTCCAGATTATGAGTGCGGGCACTGGGGTGCGTCACTCTGAGTACAACCCGAGTGCGACCGACAAATTGCACCTGTATCAAATCTGGATTATTCCAGAAACCACCGGCATCACGCCGCGCTACGAACAGCGCCGGTTTGACGCTGCGCAGGGCAAACAACTGGTGCTGTCACCGGATGCGCGTGAAGGTTCGCTGAAAGTGTATCAGGACATGGAACTGTACCGCTGGGCGCTGGCAAAAGGTGAACAATCGGTTCACCAGATTGCTGCCGACCGCCGCGTGTGGATCCAGGTGGTGAAAGGGGAAGTCTCCATTAACGGTACCAAAGCCGCCACCAGCGATGGCCTGGCAATCTGGGACGAGCAGGCGATTTCAGTCCATGCAGACAGCGAAAGTGAAATTTTACTCTTCGACCTGCCGCCAGTTTGATCCGGCTTAAATAAATCACACAACCTCCCCAATCTAGCGGGGAGGTTGTGCCATCTCCGTGGTAAACTTCAGGAATATTTCACTTTTGTTTGCCTCTGGACGATGAAAAAGAAAAGACCCGTACTTCAGGATGTTGCCGATCGCGTTGGCGTGACCAAAATGACGGTTAGCCGTTTTTTACGTAACCCGGAACAGGTTTCCGTGGCGTTGCGCGGTAAAATTGCGGCGGCTCTTGATGATCTGGGTTACATCCCCAATCGGGCTCCCGACATTCTCTCAAACTCCACCAGCCGGGCTATCGGCGTGCTGTTACCGTCATTAACCAACCAGGTTTTTGCCGAAGTGCTGCGCGGCGTGGAAAGCGTTACCGACGCTTACGGTTACCAGACGATGCTCGCACACTACGGTTATAAGCCGGAGATGGAGCAGGAGCGTCTGGAATCTATGCTCTCGTGGAATATTGACGGTCTTATCCTCACCGAACGGACCCACACTCCCCGCACCCTGAAGATGATTGAAGTCGCCGGGATCCCCGTGGTGGAGCTGATGGACAGCCAATCTCCGTGTCTCGACATTGCCGTCGGTTTTGATAACTACGAAGCCGCACGCCAGATGACGGCGGCCATTATCGCCCGCGGTCACCGACACATCGCCTATTTGGGCGCACGTCTCGACGAACGTACTATCATCAAGCAGAAGGGTTACGAGCAGGCGATGCTGGATGCCGGTTTAACGCCGTACAGCGTGATGGTCGAGCAGTCTTCTTCTTACACCTCGGGCATTGAACTCATGCGCCAGGCGCGGCGTGAATTCTCACAGCTTGACGGAATCTTCTGTACCAACGATGACCTGGCGGTCGGCGCGGCGTTTGAGTGCCAACGTCTGGGGCTGAAAATTCCCGACGATATCGCGATTGCCGGTTTCCACGGCCATGACATCGGCCAGGTGATGGAACCGCGTCTCGCCAGCGTGCTGACGCCGCGTGAGCGCATGGGCCGCATTGGTGCAGAACGTTTGCTGGCACGAATTCGTGGTGAGACCGTTACCCCTAAAATGTTAGATTTAGGTTTCACGTTGTCACCGGGTGGATCTATTTAGCCCTAACAACTTTGAACTAGATCACACAAATTCACTTAGCATTCGCTTCCGGCACGAATGGTTATTGCTTATCCATTTGCCCGGCAGGACAATGTTACCGATAACTGTTACCCGTAACAATTCTTTAGTGCCCAACAGGAGGACGCCTTGAGCACGACTAACCACGATCACCACGTCTATGTACTGATGGGCGTTTCTGGCAGCGGTAAATCTGCGGTTGCCAGCGAAGTCGCGCATCGTTTAAATGCCGCGTTTCTGGATGGCGACTTCCTGCATCCGCGTAGCAATATCGTCAAAATGTCCTCCGGCGAACCGCTGAACGACGACGATCGCAAACCATGGTTGCAAGCGCTGAATGACGCGGCGTTCGCTATGCAACGTACCAATAAAGTCTCGCTGATTGTCTGCTCTGCGCTGAAAAAAGCGTACCGCGATATTCTGCGCGAAGGTAACCCGAATCTCTCTTTCGTCTATCTGAAAGGGGATTTCGAAGTGATTGAAAGCCGCCTGAAGGCGCGCAAAGGCCACTTCTTCAAAACACAGATGCTGGTGACCCAATTCGAAACCCTGCAAGAGCCGGGCGCTGACGAACGTGACGTGCTGGTGGTTGATATCGATCAGCCGCTGGATGGCGTTATCGACAGCACGATTGAAGTGATTAACAAAGGCCGTATCGCGTGACAACTTTAACGCTCGTTTTAACCGCAGTGGGTTCTGTTTTACTGCTGCTGTTTTTGGTCATGAAGGCGCGTATGCACGCCTTCCTGGCATTGATGGTGGTTTCTATTGGTGCAGGCCTGTTCTCCGGTATGCCGTTGATTAAAATCGCGGAAACCATGGAAAAAGGCATGGGTGGAACGCTAGGGTTCCTGGCGATTGTCGTTGCTTTAGGCGCAATGTTCGGCAAGATTCTGCATGAGACCGGAGCGGTCGATCAGATTGCCGTCAAGATGCTGAAATCGTTTGGTCACAGCCGCGCGCACTATGCGATTGGCCTGGCCGGTCTTATCTGCGCGCTGCCGCTGTTCTTTGAAGTGGCTATCGTGCTGCTGATTAGCGTGGCGTTCTCCATGGCACGCCACACAGGTACCAACCTGGTTAAGCTGGTGATCCCACTGTTCGCTGGCGTAGCAGCAGCTGCTGCGTTCCTGGTACCGGGTCCTGCGCCGATGCTGCTGGCATCCCAGATGCACGCTGACTTTGGCTGGATGATTCTGATTGGCCTGTGTGCCGCGATCCCGGGCATGTTGATTGCCGGGCCGCTGTGGGGCAACTTTATCAGCCGTTACGTTGAGCTGAATATTCCAGAAGACGTCACCGAGCCGCACTTGGGCGAAGGTAAAATGCCATCCTTTGGCTTTAGCCTCGCGCTGATCCTGCTGCCGCTGGTGCTGGTGGGTCTGAAAACCGTCGCTGCGCGTTTCGTGCCGGTGGGGTCAGAAACCTATCAGTGGTTTGAATTTATCGGCCACCCGTTCACCGCGATCCTGATTGCCTGCCTGGTGGCTATCTATGGTCTGGCGTTCCGTCAGGGCATGGAAAAAGACAAAGTGATGGCGATTTGCGGCGCGGCGCTGCAGCCTGCGGGGATTATTCTGCTGGTGATTGGTGCCGGTGGCGTGTTCAAACAGGTGCTGGTGGATTCAGGCGTTGGCCCGGCATTGGGTGAAGCGTTAACCGGGATGGGCCTGCCGATTGCGCTGACCTGCTTCATCCTGGCAGCGGCAGTACGTATTATTCAGGGTTCTGCCACGGTTGCCTGTTTGACCGCTGTGGGTCTGGTGATGCCGGTGATTGAACAGTTGCATTACAACGGCGCTCAGCTTGCAGCACTGTCTATCTGTATCGGTGGCGGCTCTATCGTGGTGAGCCACGTGAACGACGCTGGTTTCTGGTTGTTCGGTAAATTTACCGGCGCGACCGAAGCACAAACCCTGAAAACCTGGACCATGATGGAAACCATCCTCGGTACGGTTGGGGCGATTGTCGGTATGGTGGCGTTTACGTTATTAAGCTGATGCATCGTTTGTAGGCCGGATAAGGCAAAGCCGCCATCCGGCAATGAGTGCCAGACCGCCTGATGGCGCTGCGCCTTATCAGGCCTACAAACCAGACACATTCGGCCGGGTAATTGCCCGGCCGAATTGTTTTATCCCTTCATCCACATCCGAATGCCATCCAGGAACATCTGGGTTGCCATCATCACCAGAATTAATCCCATCAGACGCTCTAACGCGTTCACCCCTTTCTCACCCAGCAGACGCAAGAACAGCGACGACTGCAGCAAAATCACCACCGTACCGCCCCAGGCAATCAGCAGCGCAATCACCAGGTGTGACAAATTATTGGGATATTGATGCGACAGCAGCATTAATGTCGCCAGCAGCGTCGGCCCGGCAACTAAGGGAATGGCAAGCGGCACAATAAACGGTTCTTCACCCGCGGGCAGACCGGAGCTATTTCCCGTCGCACTTGGGAAAATCATCTTAATGGCAATCAGGAATAAAATGATGCCGCCGGAGATAGAAACCGTCTCTGCACGCAGGTTTAAAAACGCCAGAATCTTCTCGCCAGCGAAGAGGAAAATCAGCATGAGTAGAAGTGCGATTAAAAGCTCACGTATCATGATCGCCTTGCGGCGCTTGGGTTCCGTGTGTTTTAGCACTGACATGAAAATGGGTAAATTACCCAGTGGATCCATAATCAGGATCAATAAAACAGCGGCGGAAAAGATATCACTCATTACTCAAATTCCCTGATAATCGTTAAGGACTTTCTGCTCTACACCTCACCCTAATCACGGATTTAGACGCGGGTAAATGTGCTCCCCATCGTACGGGGATAAGTTGCATTTCTGATTGCGACGCAATCATTGATTAATTTCACTTGCGACTTTAGCTGCTTTTTGTAATGTGAAGGGATGCCCAGTGGAACTGGTAAGCATTAACAGCACATATTCGCAGGAAAATACGCTATGAAAAATGTTGGTTTTATCGGCTGGCGCGGGATGGTCGGCTCTGTACTCATGCAACGCATGGTGGAAGAGCGCGATTTTGACGCCATTCGCCCGGTCTTCTTCTCCACTTCCCAGTTAGGGCAAGCTGCGCCAACCTTTGGCAGCAACGGTGGAGGTACGCTTCAGGACGCTTACGATCTTGAGGCGCTGAAGGCGCTCGACATTATTGTCACCTGTCAGGGCGGCGATTATACCAACGAAATCTACCCGAAGCTTCGTGAAAGCGGCTGGCAGGGTTACTGGATTGATGCGGCCTCTTCGCTGCGTATGGACGATAGCGCCATTATCATCCTCGACCCGGTAAACCAGCAAGTGATCACTGATGGTCTGAACAACGGCGTGAAGACCTTCGTTGGCGGTAACTGTACCGTCAGCCTGATGCTGATGTCCCTGGGCGGGCTATTTGCAAACGATCTGGTTGAGTGGGCCTCTGTGGCAACCTACCAGGCCGCTTCCGGCGGCGGCGCGCGCCACATGCGTGAACTGCTGACCCAAATGGGCCAATTGCACCATCATGTTTCCGGCGAGCTGTCTAACCCGGCTTCTGCAATCCTTGATATCGAACGTAAGGTGACCACCCTGACGCGCAGCGGTGACCTGGCGGTAGATAACTTTGGCGTTCCACTGGCGGGCAGCCTGATCCCATGGATCGACAAACAGCTCGATAACGGCCAGAGCCGCGAAGAGTGGAAAGGCCAGGCCGAGACCAACAAAATCCTCGCCACCTCGTCGGTTATCCCGATTGATGGCCTCTGCGTACGCGTAGGCGCGCTGCGTTGCCACAGTCAGGCATTCACCCTGAAATTGAAAAAAGATATTTCCATAAGTTCTGTGGAAGAATTGCTGGCAGCACACAACCCGTGGGCAAAAGTGGTTCCAAACGACCGTGAAATCACCATGCGTGAATTAACGCCAGCAGCCGTCACCGGCACGCTGACCACGCCAGTCGGGCGCTTACGCAAGCTGAACATGGGGCCGGAATATCTGTCAGCGTTTACCGTTGGCGACCAGTTGCTGTGGGGTGCTGCGGAACCGCTGCGTCGTATGTTGCGCCAGCTGGCGTAAACATTTGTTCATTGATGAGGGGTGGAAGACCATCCCTTTTTTTTGCGTAATACAAGGAGTAAACGCAAAGATGTTTAATTTTATCCCAGGAGTCAGGTAAAGCGTTGGCTATGCTTTAATCAAGGTCTGTCGCCTTGACTGAAGGTTGAATGGAGTTGAAAGAGCACTCTTCTTTGTGCTGCACCGTTCGAGTCACAAATGTCGCCACTTATAGTGGATTGAGGCGACACAAAAAAAACAAAGGATGATGAAGCATGTCCGATCGTATTGATAGAGACGTGATTAACGCGCTGATTGCAGGTCATTTTGCGGACCCTTTCTCTGTATTGGGGATGCACCGAACGGAATCAGGACTGGAAGTCCGGGCGTTACTGCCTGATGCGACCGACGTATGGGTGATTGAACCTAAAACCGGGCGTAAAATCGGCAAACTGGAGTGCATAGACGCTCGCGGTTTCTTTTGTGGCATCCTGCCGCGTCGTAAAAATTTCTTCCGTTATCAGTTGGCTGTCGTCTGGCATGGCCAACAGAATCTTATTGATGATCCCTATAGCTTTGGCCCACTGCTTAAGGATTTAGACGCATGGTTGCTGTCTGAAGGTACCCACTTGCGGCCCTACGAAACGCTGGGCGCACATGCGGATACCATGGACGGCATCACCGGGACGCGCTTTGCCGTTTGGGCACCGAACGCCCATCGCGTATCGGTTGTCGGCCAGTTCAACTACTGGGACGGCCGCCGTCATCCAATGCGGCTGCGTCGGGAGTCCGGTATTTGGGAGTTGTTTATCCCCGGCGCGCACAACGGTCAGTTGTACAAGTTCGAAATGATCGATGCGAACGGCACCTTACGCGTGAAGGCTGACCCGTATGCTTTTGAGGCGCAAATGCGCCCGGATACGGCCTCGCTGATCTGCGGCCTGCCGCCGAAAGTGGTGCAGACCGAAGAACGCAAAAAGGCTAACCAGCTTGATGCCGCTATCTCTATCTACGAAGTCCACCTCGGTTCCTGGCGCCGTCATACTGACAACAATTTCTGGTTGAGCTACCGGGAGCTTGCGGATCAATTAGTCCCATATGCCAAATGGATGGGATTCACCCATCTGGAGCTGTTGCCGATTAACGAACACCCGTTCGATGGTAGCTGGGGTTATCAGCCAACCGGGCTGTATGCACCGACCCGCCGTTTCGGCACCCGTGAAGATTTCCGCTACTTTATCGATGCGGCCCATGCCGCCGGGCTCAGTGTGATCCTCGATTGGGTGCCAGGGCACTTCCCGTCGGATGACTTCGCGCTGGCGGAATTTGACGGGACCAACCTCTACGAGCATAGCGACCCGCGCGAAGGCTACCATCAGGACTGGAATACCCTGATTTACAACTACGGTCGCCGTGAAGTGAGTAATTTCCTGGTGGGCAATGCCTTGTATTGGGTTGAACGTTTTGGCATTGATGCGCTGCGCGTCGATGCGGTGGCGTCAATGATCTACCGCGACTACTCTCGTAAAGCGGGCGAGTGGATCCCCAACGAATTTGGCGGTCGCGAAAACCTCGAAGCAATTGAGTTTCTGCGCAATACCAACCGCGTGCTGGGCGAACAGGTGCCGGGTGCGGTCACCATGGCGGAAGAGTCAACGGACTTCCCGGGCGTCTCGCGACCTTCTGACATGGGTGGGCTGGGCTTCTGGTTTAAGTGGAACTTAGGCTGGATGCACGACACCCTGGATTACATGAAGCTCGACCCGATTCATCGTCAATTCCATCACGACAAAATGACCTTCGGGATGCTGTACAACCACACCGAGAACTTCGTGTTACCGCTGTCGCATGACGAGGTGGTTCACGGTAAGAAATCGATTCTCGACCGCATGCCTGGCGATGCGTGGCAGAAGTTTGCCAACCTGCGCGCCTACTACGGCTGGCTGTTTGCCTTCCCGGGTAAAAAACTGCTGTTTATGGGCGACGAGTTTGCTCAGGGCCGTGAATGGAATTTTGACGGCAGTCTCGACTGGCATCTGCTGGAAGGGGGCGATAACTGGCATAACGGGGTACAGCGTCTGGTACGTGACCTCAACCATACCTATCGCCACCACAAAGCCATGCATGAGCTGGACTTCGATGAGTATGGCTTCGAATGGTTAGTGGTTGATGACCATGAGCGCTCGGTGTTTGCCTTTGTTCGCCGTGATAAAGCGGGCAACGAGATTATTGTGGTCAGCAACTTTACCCCGGTACTACGTCATGGCTATCGCTTCGGTATTAATCAGCCGGGCCGCTGGCGTGAAGTGCTAAATACCGATTCCGGCCACTATCACGGTAGCAATGCGGGTAATGGCGGTGAGGTACGTAGCGATGACATCGAAAGCCATGGCCGTGCACAGTCGCTTAGCCTGACGCTGCCGCCGCTGTCGACCGTCTGGCTGGTTCGGGAAGGGGATTAAGCATGCATCAACTCGCTGAAGGAAAACCCGCGCCGCTGGGCGCAAGTTTTGATGGTGAAGGGGTGAATTTCACGCTCTTCTCCGCGCACGCTCAGCGAGTCGAGCTCTGTGTGTTTGATGATGAAGGCAACGAAACGCGCCACGACTTACCCGCGCGCAGCGGTGATATCTGGCATGGCTATTTGCCACAGGCGCGTCCCGGACTGCGTTACGGCTACCGCGTACACGGCCCATGGGAGCCGCATCAGGGGCACCGTTTTAATCCGACCAAGCTGCTGCTTGATCCATGTTGTTTTAGCGCCGAAGGCGAGCCGCTTGATGACCCGCATTATCATGGTGGTTATGACGCTCCGGATGTTCGTGATACGGCGGAGATTGCGCCTAAATCGGTGGTCACCTGTCTGGAATATGATTGGCAGGATGACGTTGCGCCGCGCATTGCGTGGGGCAAAACGGTCATCTACGAAGCGCATGTGAAGGGGTTGACCTACCGTCACCCGGGGCTGCCGGAAGAGATCCGGGGTACTTATAAAGCGCTCAGCCACCCGGTGATGATTGACTACTTTAAGCGACTGGGCATTAGCGCGCTGGAACTGTTGCCGGTGGCCCATTTTGCCGACGAACCACGCTTGCAGCAAATGGGGTTGAAAAACTACTGGGGTTACAACCCGCTGGCACTGTTTGCGCTGTCACCGCGTTATGCCAGCAAGCCTGGTCAGGCGCTGAATGAGTTTCGCGATGCGGTCAAAGCCCTGCACAAGGCCGGTATCGAGGTGATCCTCGATGTGGTGTTAAACCACAGCGCCGAGCTGGATCTGCATTGTCAGACCTTATCTCTGCGGGGGATCGATAACCGCAGCTATTATTGGTTAAGGGACGATGGCGATTATCAAAACTGGACGGGCTGCGGTAACACGCTGAATCTCAGCCACCCGGGCGTGGTTGAGTATGCCCGGCAGTGCCTGCGGTTTTGGGTTGATGTCTGCCATGTTGATGGTTTTCGCTTTGATTTAGCGTCGGTGATGGGTCGCACGCCGGACTATCGCCAGGATGCGCCGTTGTTTAACGCTATCCACCAAGACCCGGTGCTCTCCACGGTGAAGCTGATTGCTGAACCCTGGGATATTGGCGCTGGGGGCTATCAGGTCGGGAATTTCCCGCCGCCGTTTAGTGAATGGAATGACCGTTTCCGTGATGGTATGCGTCGCTTCTGGCTTGAGGAGTCGATATCGCTGGGTGAATTTGCCCAACGTTTCGCCGCCTCTAGCGACATCTTCCAGCGTCAGGAACGCCATCCCAGCGCTGCCATTAATCTGGTGACCGCACACGACGGATTCACCTTGCGTGACTGTGTCAGCTTCAACAGTAAACACAATGACGCCAACGGTGAAGAAAACCGCGATGGTAGCAACAATAACCATAGCAATAATCATGGTATAGAAGGATTGGAAGGGAGCCCTGAGGTTATGGCGCATCGGCAGGCAAGCGTTCAGGCGCTGCTGGCTACGCTGCTGTTATCACAGGGAACGCCAATGTTGCTGGCCGGTGACGAACACGGTCACAGCCAGCAAGGTAACAATAATGCCTATTGCCAGGACAACGCGTTGACCTGGCTTGATTGGGAAACTGCGGATTCTGCGCTCACCGACTTTACCGCCGCTCTCATTCATCTGCGCCAGCAAATCCCGGCGCTGACGGATGACCGCTGGTGGCAGGAGGGTGATGGCAACGTTCAGTGGCTGAATCAGGATGCACAACCGTTGTCTGCCTTCGAATGGCAGCAAGGCGTGCGCCGGATACAGATCCTGCTTTCCCAGCATTGGCTTATTACGCTCAACGCAACGCAAAACGAAGCAAGTATCACGTTACCCGAGGGGGAATGGCGCGTCGTTCCTCCGTTCACCGGAGAGGATACTCCGGTGGTCATGGCTGTCTGGCATGGGCCCGCGCACGGAGTGTGCGTATTTCAAAGGTCATAGTCTCTGAACTACCCGGAACCCTACGTTAACGTAGGGATAACCCAAATTCCCCGGAAGGACGAGCAACAAAAGGAGTTAATCATGGTTAGGCTAGAACACAACGATCCCTTAATGCTGGCTCGCCAGTTACCCATCAAATCTGTCGCCCTGATCCTGGCTGGCGGACGCGGCTCGCGACTGAAAGATCTGACCAATAAACGCGCCAAACCGGCCGTCCACTTTGGTGGCAAATTCCGTATTATTGACTTCGCGCTGTCGAACTGCCTGAACTCCGGGATCCGCCGTATTGGCGTGATCACCCAGTATCAATCGCATACGCTGGTGCAGCATATCCAACGCGGATGGTCATTCTTTAGCGAAGAGATGAATGAATTTGTCGATCTGCTACCCGCTCAACAGCGTATGCACGGTGAAAACTGGTATCGCGGTACTGCGGATGCGGTAACCCAGAACCTTGATATTATTCGCCGCTACAAAGCGGAATATGTGGTTATCCTGGCAGGTGACCATATCTACAAACAAGATTACTCGCGCATGCTTATCGACCATGTCGAAAAAGGCGCGCGCTGCACCGTGGCGTGCATCCCTGTGCCCATTGAAGAGGCACCGGCGTTCGGCGTGATGGCGGTAGATGAGAATGAAAGGATCATCGACTTCATAGAAAAGCCGACCAATCCGCCGGCGATGCCGGGTGACCCGACCAAATCTCTCGCCAGCATGGGTATCTATGTCTTTGATGCAGATTACCTTTATGAGTTGCTGGAGCAAGATGATAACGATGAAAACTCCAGCCACGATTTCGGCAAAGATTTAATTCCCAAAATTACCAAAGCTGGCGCGGCTTATGCACATCCTTTCCCACTGTCTTGCGTGCAGTCTGACCCGCAGTCTGAACCGTACTGGCGTGATGTGGGTACGCTGGAAGCTTACTGGAAAGCCAACCTCGACCTGGCATCAGTGACGCCTGAACTGGATATGTACGACCAGCACTGGCCGATCCGGACGCATATGGAATCACTGCCTCCGGCGAAGTTCGTTCAGGACCGCTCGGGCAGTCATGGGATGACTCTGAACTCGCTGGTGTCTGGCGGCTGTATTATTTCCGGTTCCGTAGTAGTGCAGTCGGTGCTGTTCCCTCGGGTGCGCGTGAACTCATTCTGTAACATTGATTCGGCAGTCTTATTGCCAGACGTTTGGGTTGGGCGCTCCTCGCGTCTGCGCCGTTGCGTGATTGACCGTGCTTGTGTGATCCCTGAAGGGATGGTGATTGGTGAGGATGCGGAAGAAGATGCGCGTCGTTTCTACCGGTCGGAAGAGGGGATTGTGCTGGTGACGCGCGAAATGCTGCGTCAACTAGGGTACAAACAGGAGCGATGATGCAGGTCTTACACGTTTGTTCTGAGATGTTCCCGTTATTAAAAACGGGTGGCCTTGCGGATGTCATTGGCGCGCTACCGGCAGCACAAATTGCTGATGGGGTTGACGCCCGCGTACTGTTACCGGCGTTCCCCGATATTCGTCGTGGGATCCCGGATGCCAAAGTTGTCGCCCGTCGCGACACTTTCGCCGGGCACATGACGCTGTTATTCGGCCGCTTTAACGGCGTCGGTGTTTATCTGATTGATGCGCCGCATCTCTACGATCGCCCGGGGAGCCCGTACCACGACGGCTACCAGAATGCCTACGCGGATAATGTGCTGCGCTTTGCACTGCTGGGCTGGGTGGGCTGTGAAATGGCCTGTGGGCTGGATCCGTTCTGGCGCCCGGATGTCGTGCACGCGCACGACTGGCATGCAGGGCTTGCTCCGGCTTACCTGGCAGCGCGCGGTCGCCCGGCAAAATCGGTCTTTACCGTACACAACCTGGCGTATCAGGGATTGTTCTACGGCCACCATATGAATGAAATCCAGCTACCTGGAGAGTTCTTCAATATGCATGGCCTGGAGTTCCACGGACAGATCTCGTTTTTGAAAGCAGGGCTTTATTACGCCGATCATATCACCGCGGTTAGCCCAACCTACGCGCGGGAAATTACGGAACCACAGTTTGCGTATGGAATGGAAGGTTTGCTGCGTCAGCGCCACCGTGAAGGGCGGCTGTCGGGGATCCTCAATGGTGTGGATGACACTATCTGGAGTCCTGAAAAAGATCTGCTACTGCCAGCGAGCTACAGCCGCGATACGTTAGAGTTGAAGGCAGAAAACAAACGCCAGCTCCAGGTGGCGATGGGACTGAAAGTCAGCGACACCGCGCCGCTGTTTGCTGTGGTCAGCCGCCTGACCAGCCAGAAAGGGCTGGATCTGGTACTGGAAGCGCTGCCGGGCCTGCTGGAGCAGGGCGGTCAATTGGCGCTGCTGGGTGCAGGCGACCCGGTATTGCAGCAAGGTTTTCTTGCCGCCGCTGCGGAACATCCGGGGCAGGTCGGGGTACAGATTGGCTACCACGAAGCGTTCTCGCACCGAATTATTGGCGGCGCAGACGTTATCCTGGTGCCGAGTCGCTTTGAACCCTGCGGCTTAACGCAGCTTTATGGTCTGAAATACGGCACGCTGCCGCTGGTTCGCCGTACCGGTGGCCTGGCAGATACTGTTGCAGACAGTTCGCTGGAGAACCTGGCCGATGGCATTGCCAGCGGTTTTGTCTTCGAAGATAGCAACGCCTGGTCGCTGCTCAGGGCTATCCGACGTGCTTTCGTATTATGGTCTCGTCCTTCACTCTGGCGCTATGTTCAGCGTCAGGCGATGAATATGGATTTTAGCTGGCAGGTTGCCGCGCACTCTTATCGCGAGCTGTATCAACGCCTGGTCTAACTACGGGGATCTGATTTATGAATGCACCTTTTACCTATTCATCACCGACCCTCAGCGTTGAGGCATTAAAACATTCCATTGCCTATAAGCTGATGTTCATCATCGGGAAAGATCCGGCTATCGCCAACAAACATGAGTGGCTGAACGCCACCTTGTTTGCCGTTCGCGATCGTCTGGTCGAGCGTTGGCTGCGTTCGAACCGTGCCCAACTTTCCCAGGAAACGCGACAGGTTTACTACCTGTCGATGGAATTTCTGATTGGCCGCACGCTTTCTAACGCGCTGTTATCCTTAGGGCTGTATGAGGATGTCAAAAACGCGCTGGAAGGGATGGGGCTCGATCTTGAAGAACTGATTGATGAAGAGAATGATCCCGGTTTAGGCAACGGCGGTTTAGGCCGTCTGGCGGCTTGCTTCCTTGATTCACTAGCCACGCTGGCGCTGCCGGGCCGTGGGTACGGGATTCGCTACGATTATGGGATGTTCAAACAGAACATTGTCGATGGTCGTCAGAAAGAGTCACCTGACTACTGGCTGGAATACGGCAACCCGTGGGAGTTCCCGCGCCACAACACGCGCTATAAAGTTCGCTTTGGCGGACGTGTGCAGATGGAAGGCAAAGCCAGTCGCTGGCTAGAGACCGAAGAGATCCTTGCGGTCGCCTACGATCAAATTATCCCCGGCTACGATACCGATGCCACCAACACGCTGCGTTTGTGGAATGCCCAGGCCAGTAGCGAAATCAACCTCGGTAAATTTAACCAGGGTGACTACTTCGCCGCCGTGGAAGATAAAAACCACTCGGAAAACGTGTCGCGCGTGCTTTACCCGGACGACTCCACCTATTCCGGGCGCGAGCTGCGTCTGCGTCAGGAATATTTCCTGGTGTCGGCGACGGTGCAGGATATTTTAAGCCGCCACTATATGCTGCATAAAACCTATGCCAACCTGGCGGATAAAATTGCCATCCACCTGAATGACACGCACCCGGTACTGTCGATTCCTGAGTTGATGCGCCTGCTGATAGACGAGCATAAATTCAGCTGGGATGACGCGTTCTCGGTAGCGTGTCAGGTCTTCTCCTACACCAACCACACGCTGATGAGCGAGGCGCTGGAAACCTGGCCGGTGGATATGCTGGGCAAAATCCTGCCGCGCCATCTGCAAATTATCTTTGAGATTAACGACTACTTCCTGAAGACCTTACAGGAACAGTACCCGAACGATACCGGGCTGTTGAGTCGCACCTCGATTATTGACGAATCCAACGGTCGCCGCGTGCGTATGGCCTGGTTGGCGGTGGTGGTCAGTAAGAAGGTGAACGGGGTTTCTGAGCTGCACTCAAATCTGATGGTGCAGTCGCTGTTTGCTGACTTCGCCGCCATTTTCCCAATGCGTTTCACCAACGTCACTAACGGCGTGACGCCGCGTCGCTGGCTGGCGCTGGCAAACCCGGCGCTCTCCGGCGTGCTTGATGAGAACATTGGCCAGACCTGGCGCTCTGACTTAAGCCAGCTTAAAGAGCTGGAACAGCATATTGATTATCCGAAAGTGAATCAGGCGGTGCAACACGCCAAGCTGGAAAACAAAAAACGTCTTGCGGCGTTAATTGCCCAGAATCTGGATGTGGTGGTGAACCCTAACGCCTTGTTTGATGTACAGATTAAGCGTATTCACGAGTACAAGCGCCAACTGATGAATGTGCTGCACGTGATTGCTCGCTACAATCGGATCAAGGCTGACCCTGAGGCGAATTGGGTGCCGAGGGTGAATATTTTTGCCGGTAAAGCCGCATCGGCTTACTACATGGCGAAGCATATTATTCATCTGATAAACGATGTGGCGGATGTTATCAATAACGATCCGCAAATTGGCGACAAGCTCAAAGTGGTGTTCATCCCGAACTACAGCGTGAGTCTGGCGCAGGTGATCATTCCGGCAGCAGATCTTTCCGAGCAGATTTCATTGGCGGGGACGGAAGCTTCCGGCACCAGTAATATGAAGTTTGCGCTAAATGGTGCATTAACCATTGGCACGCTTGACGGGGCAAACGTGGAGATGCAGGAACACGTGGGAGCGGAAAACTTCTTTATCTTTGGCAACACAGCTGAAGAGGTTGAGGCGTTGCGTCGTAAGGGCTACAGCCCACGTGACTACTATGAGCAGGATACCGAACTGCGTCAGGTACTCACGCAAATTGCCACCGGCGTCTTTAGCCCTAGTGAGCCGGGACGCTATCGCGACCTGGTCGATTCACTGATTAACTTCGGCGATCACTATCAGGTGCTGGCGGACTTCCGCAGCTATGTTGACTGTCAGGACAAGGTTGATGAGCTGTATCGTGAACCGGAACAGTGGACCACCAAAGCGATGCATAACATCGCCAATATGGGCTACTTCTCCTCCGACCGAACGATTCAGGAGTATGCCGAGAATATCTGGCATATTGAGCCGGTGAGGTTGTAAAAAAAGAAACGGGGCCGATTGGCCCCGTTTCTTTTGCCAGCGTCGCATTCTGCTCGCCCGGGCTACATTTAGCACATTGTAGCCCGGCCAAGCGCAGCGCCGCCGGGAAAGCACCGGGCGCACATGCTCGCCCAGCCATACCCCTTACGACGCCAACGACATCTCAGGCTTTCCCAGCGTTTTCACCAGCCATTCGCTAATACGCGACTGCTGCTCAGCATTCAGCCACATTCCCTGCTTAGTTCGACGCCAGATTGCATCATCCAGGCGGCGAACCCATTCGTGCTCTACCAGGTAACGCAGCTCGGCTTCATAAAACTCGTGACCGAAATCTTCGCCCAGCCCGGCAATATCACGCGCGTCACCGATAATCAGCTCGCTGTTGCTGCCGTAGGTGCGGGCATAATGACGCGCCAGTGATTCGCTGATAAATGGGTAACGACGACGCAGTTTGGCGGCGTAATCGTCACGGTCATTGCCAATCTCTCCGCCGGGTAATACCGCGCCTTTGGTCCATGCTGCGCCAATACCGTGATAGTACGGCGTCAGTTTTTCTAGCGCATGTTCCGCCAGTTTACGATAGGTGGTCAGCTTGCCGCCAAAGACTGACAGCAGCGGAGCTTTACCCTGATCATCATGAATATCCAGCGTGTAGTCGCGGGTGATGGCCTGCGGTGAGTCGGATTCATCGTCACACAGCGGACGCACGCCGGAGTATGTCCAGACGATATCTTCGCGAGTCAGTTGCTTTTTAAAGTGGCCGTTGTAGACCTTCAGCAGATAGTTAATTTCGCTTTCATCGATCTCGACATTTTTGGGATCTCCCTGATATTCGACGTCGGTCGTGCCGATAATGGAAAACTCGTCCATCCATGGGATCACAAACACGATGCGTTTATCTTCGTTTTGCAGGATGTAGGCCTGCTTTTGCGTATGCACGCGTGGCACCACGATATGGCTGCCCTTGATCAAGCGGATACCGTACGGTGACGGCAACTGCATGCCGTCATCGAAGAACTGTTTGACCCATGGGCCGGTAGCGTTAACCAGGCCGCGCGCCTGCCAGCGGAAGGTTTCGCCGCTGTCGATATCTTCAGCTTCCACAATCCACAGGCCGTTTTCACGTTTTGCGGAGATGGCGCGCGTGCGGGTTCGCACTTCACCGCCTTTTTTCACTACCATCTGGGCGTTAGCTAATACCAGGCGGGCATCATCAACCCAGCAGTCGGAATATTCGAAACCGCGCACGATTTCTGGTTTCAGTACGGAATCTGCGCCAAAGCGCACACCCTTCGATGCGGGCAGGCTGGTGCGTTTTCCCAGATGGTCGTACATAAACAGGCCGGTGCGAATCATCCAGGCCGGACGCAGATGCGGCTGGTGCGGCAGTCGAAAACGCATAGGAATGGCAATATGCGGGGCCATTTTCAGCAATACTTCGCGCTCGGCCAGCGCTTCGCTGACCAGGCGGAATTCGTAGTGTTCAAGGTAGCGCAGGCCGCCGTGGATAAGTTTGGAGCTGGCGCTGGAGGTGGCGCAGGCCAGATCTCTGGCTTCCAGCATCAGCACCGATAATCCGCGCCCTGCCGCATCCGCCGCAATGCCTGCACCGTTGATACCGCCACCTATCACAATCAGATCTTTGGTTTCCATTATTGCTACCTCAGGGACTTTCGTTATAGCTCATTAATGCTCGATAACGCTCATAATAGCAAGCAATCGCGCTTTTGGTAACATAGAAAAAACAATTTAGAGTGATGTGCATAACATATTGGCGTTTACGTGGCCTGAAGACGTACACTTGGCGGTAAAATGTCGTCTGTAAGACACCTGCCATAACGATAAGAGAGCACCATGGATCAGTTTGAATGTATTAACGTAGAACAGGCGCATCAGAAGCTGCAGCAAAGCTCCGCGGTACTGGTGGATATTCGTGACCCGCAAAGCTATGCCGTTGGGCACACGCCGGGCGCGTTTCATCTGACCAACGACACGCTGGGTGCGTTTATGCGCGATAACGATTTTGAAACGCCAGTGATGGTGATGTGCTATCACGGCAACAGCAGTAAAGGTGCGGCACAGTACCTGCTGCAACAGGGTTATGACCGGGTTTATAGCGTGGATGGCGGCTTTGATGCCTGGCATCGTCACTTCCCGGCTGAAGTTGAACACGCGACCTTTTAACGCTGAAGCATCATCTTGCCCCTGAAACCGCCTTGTTGTGGGCGGTGTTTACGCGCTGATGCAACATATCCGTAAGGGTTTCAGTATATACTGTCCTCTTTTGTGTGGAATATGAGCGACCTGCTGTATGTTGATGATTACCTCCTTTACTAACCCTCGCGTGGCTCAAGCCTTTGTGGATTACATGGCGACGCAGGGCGTTATTCTGACAATCCAGCAGCATGAGCGCAGCGATGTCTGGCTTTCTGACGCTTCGCAGGAGACGCGCGTTCGCGAAGAACTGGAACGTTTCCTCGCCAATCCTGCCGACCCGCGCTATTTAGCCGCCAGCTGGCAATCCGGGCAGACCAACAGCGGTCTGCACTATCGTCGCTTTCCCTTCCTGGAAACCTTAAAAGCGGGCGCAGGCCCGGTGACGATAAGCGTGATGGCCGCGTGTATTCTGGTGTTTATCCTGATGAGCGTCATCGGCGATCAGCCGGTGATGTTGCTGCTGGCCTGGCCGTACGATGATTCTCTGAAATTTGAGGTCTGGCGCTACTTTACCCATGCTTTAATGCATTTCTCCTTCGTCCATATCCTCTTCAACCTGCTATGGTGGTGGTATCTCGGTGGCGCAGTAGAGAAGCGAATTGGCAGCGGTAAGCTGGTGGTCATCACGCTTATCAGTGCGTTGCTCAGCGGCTTCATTCAGCACCAGTTCAGCGGTCCGTGGTTTGGCGGATTGTCCGGCGTCGTTTATGCATTAATGGGCTATGCCTGGCTTCGCGGCGAGCGTGACCCGCAAAGCGGCATCTTCCTGCCGCGTGGGCTGATTATCTTTTCGCTAATCTGGCTGGTGGCCGGATGGTTTGATGTATTAGGCATGTCGATTGCGAACGGCGCGCATGTCACCGGGCTGGTGATTGGTCTGGCAATGGCCTTAGTCGATACGCACAATGTGCGAAAACGAGCATAATTTTCCAGGGATTTATCATGAAACAAACACAACGTCATGACGCGATAATCGAGCTGGTAAAACTGCAGGGTTATGTCAGCACGGAAGAGCTGGTGGAGCATTTCTCGGTGAGTCCGCAGACGATTCGTCGTGATTTGAACGACCTTGCTGAACAGAAAAAAATTCTGCGCCATCACGGCGGCGCGGCGCTGCCGTCCAGCGCGGTGAATACTCCCTGGCACGATCGTAAGGCGACGCAGACTGCTGAGAAAGAACGCATCGCGCACAAGGTTGCCAGCCAGATCCCCAATGGCTCTGCGTTGTTTATTGATATCGGCACCACCCCTGAAGCCGTTGCACACGCATTACTCAATCACAGCGACCTGCGGATCGTCACCAATAACCTCAACGTGGCTAACACGCTGATGGTCAAAGAGGACTTCCGTATTATCCTCGCGGGTGGTGAACTGCGAAGCCGCGATGGCGGCATTATTGGCGAGGCCACGCTGGACTTTATTTCCCAGTTCCGCCTGGATTACGGCATTCTGGGGATCAGCGGTATTGATAGCGATGGTTCGCTGCTGGAGTTTGATTATCATGAAGTTCGCACCAAGCGGGCGATTATCGACAACTCCCGGCACGTTATCCTGGTGGTCGACCATTCGAAGTTTGGTCGTAATGCGATGGTGAACATGGGCAGCATTAGCATGGTTGATGCAGTCTATACCGATGTTTTACCACCGCCGGGCGTCATGCAGGTGATTGCCGAAAATGAAGTGCAGCTAGAGCTGTGCTAAACGTAGCCCGGACGAGGCGTGTTAATGCCGACTCCGGGGAATTCCCGGCGGCGCTACGCTTGGCCGGGCTACCCTGTTTATGACATCTGCTGCTGGAATTTCCCTTCGCTCAGATCGGCCACGATACCGTTCATACGATCTTCGGTCAGCCGGTAATAGCGGATAGAAACTGCGGTAATCAGATAGAAGATAGCCGGCAGTACCGTAAACAGGATTAACACCCCACGGATAGCTTCCGCTGATTGCTGCTCGACGCCCGCCTGGTAGCCGTAGAAAGCTAATCCCCAACCGGTTAATGCGCCGCCAATCGCCACGCCCAATTTAATAATGAAGATATTCGCTGCGACGTTCATTCCGGTAATACGCCGCTGGGTTTTCCATTCGCCGTAATTATTCGCATCGGTGATCATCGACCATTGCAACGGCGCGTTAATACCCTGCAAAATATTCAGGATAATATGCACGATAAACGCCGGAACCCAATAATTTGCGGGCAGTACCAGGAATGCCAAACCCAATAAAGCGCTGAGGATATTTATCCATACCGAGGCGCGAATTTTACACATCCTTGAGCCGAGTTGTTTAGCCGCCAGACTACCCACTACAGCGGCAACGGTGGTGGCCAGCATAAACAGAGAAATAATATTGCTGCCTTGATTAAGGATATATTGAACGAAATAGACCAGCAGACTGCCGCGTACCACTACGCCACACAGCATCGCGAGGTTGTATATTGACAGTATCCGCCACTGATCGTTTTTCATCAAAATACGCACATCGCGTAAAATGTTCAGGTTTTCTTCTTTGACCGGCGTAATACGCTCGCGAGTGGTCATAAAGCAAATCAGGAACATGACACAACCGATAGCACCAAAAATCCCCATCGCCCACTGCATCCCGCTCGCTCTATCGCCCGGTGCGATAAGGTCTGCAAGTGGCAGGATAAGCGCGGTACCCATTGCCCCACCAATCGGTGCGACGGCAAAGCGCCAGGATTGCAGCGACAGGTTTTCTTTCGGGTCGGCGGTAATGGCTGCACCTAAAGAGCAGTAAGGGATATTAATCGCCGTGTACATGAGGGTCATAAATATATAGGCGACAACCGCGTAAACAATTTTACCGGTTTGTTCGAAGTTAGGCGTCGAATAAACCAATACGCAGCTGACGGCAAACGGTACGCAAATGATTAATAACCAGGGGCGGAAACGCCCCCAGCGGCTTTTGGTCTGATCGGCAATCGCACCCATAATCGGGTCGGTAATGGCATCCAGAACCCTAACGACTAAAAATAATGTCCCCATAACTGCCGGGGGTAAACCATAGATGTTCGTATAAAAATAGGCCAGGATGGCCACAGAGGAGTCGAAGACGATATGGCTTGCGGCATCGCCCAAACCAAAACCAAACTTCTCTTTATTACTGATTCTTGCGGTTAATGCCGACATAGGGTCACCTTTTTATTATTACGTGCCAACATACGACATCATTTATAAAAGGTGGCCTTAAGGCTGAGTATTCTAATTTTTCGCTTTACGGTTACGTTAATTCTCTATTGTGACGTAGCTATCTCTTCGTACTGCGGTGTAGGCATTGCCTGATGGCGGCTGCGCCTTATCAGGCCTACTGAGATTGTAGGTCTGATGAGCGTAGCGCCATCAGGCAGAAGTTAAACGCCGTAGCCCATCATCTTCAGCAGGTTCTGCGCATGCAGCACCGCATCCTGGCGATGTGCCACGCCAAGTTTCTGATAGAGATTACGAATATGAGTTTTGATGGTGGTTGCCGCCACGTCTAGTTCACCGGCAATCTGCTCGTTGCTGTAGCCTGAATAGATAAGTCCCAACACCTGCCACTCGCGTTGAGTGAGCGGGCTGGTGCGGATAAGCTCCGGCACTTCCGGGTGGTTAAGCAGACGCTCAACGAAGCTTTCATCAAAGTGGGCGAACTTGTGACGATGATGCTGGTTAATCTCACGCAGAATGCGTTGGGCACGGTGCTGATCGAGCTCCGGCAGCGTATTGAGCTGGATGAGCTGGCGCAGCTGTTGCGCCATGGCTTCGCCTTCAATCACAAAGTGGCTGATAAATCCGGTACGGTTCGCTAGCTGTAGCGCTTCGAGCAGAACACGCTGGGCTTGATTTTTATTACCCGACTGCCAATAGAGCTGGTTTAGCAGCAGCAGGTTACGGTTGAGATCGCTCATCAGGCGCAGAGAGCGAGCGTTTTCGTTCAGCTCCTCAAGCACCATCTCAGCGGAATCAAACTCACCGAGTAAAATCTGTACCCGCGCAATGTTGCGCCATTGGCCTTGCAGGAAATGGTTATTGGCAAATTCTGGCTTCGGCGTATGACGCAGCCAGTTGGCGGCCGATTTTTTATCGCCGACCATCTGCCAGTAAATCACCCGGACTTTATCAGCGTTGGAGACCCAATCGCTGTGGTATGCGCCGTTACCTAGTAAATTTTCCAGACGGTTCAGGTGATTGCGGGCGTTATCTAAATCACCGCGTGCTAACGAACACTGAACCAATAAGCTCAAACACTGAAGCTGTTGCTGCGGCTGGAAGGCTCGTAATACTTCGATACCGGTGCGCGCCGCGGTTTCGGCCTCGTCCAGACGCGCCCACGCCCACAGCAACTGTGAGCGAATGCGCAGTAAGAATTCGTGCATTGGCAGCTGTTCAAGATGCTGCTCGTGGATCAACTGGAAGCCTTTTTCCTGGCACTCCCAGGCAGCCTGTAGGAAACCCTGGGCAAAGAGGATTTCACTTTGCTGGATAAGACTCCACAGCGCGTAGTGCCAGATATCGTGGCGACGGGCCATCTGTTCCGTCTGCTGCATGACGGCGATGGATTGACCCAGCAGCCCTTTACAGTGCAGCACCTCACCATGAACTGAGGTTGCGACGATACGACTGTAGAAATTCGCCAGCGGCAGCTCTTCAAGCGCCACGTTGGACAACCGCTCTGCTTCATCCTGATCGCCGTCGTTAATGGCAACCTGTGCGCGCAGCGCGTTGAAATCACCGTGTAGTGAAGCGTCCATTTCTGACGTCATCTCTTGTTCGGCGCGCGCCAGCAGGGTGTTCACTTCGCTGTAACGGTGCTGGCTTTGCATCAGCCACGCCTGCAATAACACCAGACGCGGGTTTTCCAGCAGACTTTCCCACGGCAGCGCGGAAAGCGACTCTTCAAGTAGCGCCAGTTCGCTGTGGTGGAACAATCCCCAGGCGTGATTTAACAAGATATCGCGCAGCATTTTGGGATCGCCCGCTGCCAGCGCGTGATGAATGGCTTCGCTTGGGAAACCTTGCGCCATCCAGCTTTCCGCCGCTGCACGGTGAATATTCGGCAGTTCGGCCGCCAGTTCCCACTGGCAGCGCTGGCGCAGGAAACTGCAAAACAGCGGGTGGTAGTTAAACCATTCGCCGGAGTTGTCCATTCGCTGAATAAACAGCCCCTGACGCTCAATCTCTTCCAGCCGCATCTGGCCGTTTTCTTCACCGGTCACGCGGGCGATGAGTGAGTCATTCATGGAGCGCAGCAGGGAGCTTTTTAGCAGGAAATTGCGCGTCTCCTGGTCGACGTTATCGAGAACTTCATCAACCAGATAGTCAGATAAATGGCTAGCATTAATGCCCGCCAGACGACGCGCAGAGTGCTGAGTGGCGTTATTGCGCTGACGTGCGGATAAGGCAATCAGCTGCAACGCGGTGGCCCAGCCTGCGACATCATCACAAAGACGGCTGCTTTCCGCCGCTTCAATCGGCGACGCTAAGCGGCAGTCAAAAAATTGTTTGGTTTCGGCGTGCGTAAAGGAGAGCTGTTGGCTTCCCACTTCAAGGAGTTGATCGCGCACGCGAAGGTTAGCGATGCCTAATTGCGGCAGATTGCGCGACAGCACAACCAGCGTCAGATTTTCCGGCTGATGGCGCAGGAAGAAACGCATCGCATCGTGGATAACCGGGTTGGTTATCAGGTGGTAATCATCGATGACTAAAAAGAGCGGGCGCTGCCATTCGCTGAGTTCAATGAAAAGCTGCGAGAAAAGCGAACTCAGGCTCGCGTATTGGCGTTTTTGCACCATATTTTCGCTGGCTTCACAATGACCCCCCGTCGCCTGTTGAATCGCGGCGATAAGGTAGCTGGCAAAACGCTCTTGCTGGTTATCGCCCTCATCAAGCGAGTACCAACCAAGATCTTTCATCCCTGCCGCCCATTGTGACACGAGCGTTGTTTTTCCATAGCCAGCCGGACTGGTTATCAGCGCCAGACGATAATTGTTCGCGCCGGAAAGTTTCGCCAATAGCCTCTCGCGAACAACGGTGTGCTCGAGACGGATTGGTCGACTTAGTTTTGACGGAATCAACATAGCTAATCACTTCACTGTGAGGATTGAGAAATGGGATTTTTTCGCGCTTCGTAATTAATCCATACAAAGGTCGGTCAAATGGCTATGTATTGCAAGTTATGTCCTGTTTGGATGCTTGCGAATTTGCTATATGTCACAATTCTATCTATTTAATACCATCCTCGTAGAAAGTCTGTCAGCACGCGGAAATTCAGGTTTTCGTAACTGCTTGTCGTGGCGGGTGAAATCAATTTTTGCGACTGCTACTAATAGAATGCATAAGAACATACGGTACCTAAGGTAATTTCCGTAGAAACAATACGTATTAATTTGTTGCTTATTTTAGCGACGTAATAGTTTCCTTATTTGCATATATATTGCAAAACACGATTTCATTTTATGAGCGGGCACGAAGATCTTTCTGACTCAATCCTGGACACTGGTTCCGCTTTTCGGGGGTGATGATGTTGATTGAAAAATACACAAATTCATCCTTAACGGTTCGCGTTATAGTGTCGTTGATCACACTTTTCGCTCATCCCTGCGACTCCTCCCCGGCTAATCCGGGACAGGAGGAGGAAGTCGCGCAATCAGCCCGGCACACTAGCGCTAATGTTTATGTAAAAAGGATTCTAATTCGCTATGCCACAGCCTACTTTCAATCACGATTCATTCCAGGCTGCCCTGACGCGTCAGTGGCAGCGATTTGGCCTACAGGCCGCATCCGAAATGACGTCTCACCAGTGGTGGCAGGCTGTGAGCGGCGCGCTGGCGGAACAACTTTCCGCACAGCCGGTAGCAAAACCAGCAAAAAACCAGCGTCATGTGAACTATATCTCCATGGAGTTCCTGATCGGTCGCCTGACCGGTAACAACCTGCTTAACCTCGGCTGGTATGAAGGTGTTAGCGAGACGCTCAAAGGCTACAACATCAATCTGACCGACCTGCTGGAAGAAGAGACTGACCCGGCGCTGGGTAACGGCGGTTTGGGTCGTTTGGCAGCTTGCTTCCTCGACTCAATGGCTACTGTCGGTCAGTCAGCAACGGGCTACGGTCTTAACTATCAGTATGGCCTGTTCCGTCAGTCCTTTGACGACGGTCACCAGATGGAAGCGCCGGACGACTGGAAGCGCGGCAGCTATCCGTGGTTCCGTCATAACGCGGCGCTGGATGTGCAGGTCGGCATCGGCGGTAAAGTGGTGAAAGGGGAATGGCAGCCGGCCTTTACCATTACCGGTGAGGCCTGGGATCTGCCGGTGCTCGGCTACCGTAACGGCGTGGCGCAGCCGCTGCGTTTGTGGCAGGCCACGCATGCGCATCCGTTTAACCTGACCAAATTCAACGACGGCGACTTCCTGCGTGCAGAACAGCAGGGTATCGACGCCGAAAAACTGACCAAAGTGCTCTACCCGAACGACAACCACACGGCGGGTAAGAAACTGCGTCTGATGCAGCAGTATTTCCAGTGCGCGTGCTCCGTGGCTGACATTCTTCGTCGCCATCATCTGGCAGGCCGTAAACTGCATGAACTGGCTGACTTCGAAGTTATTCAATTAAACGATACCCACCCGACCATCGCCATTCCTGAGCTGTTGCGCGTGCTGATTGATGAGCACCAACTGAGCTGGGATGATGCCTGGGCTATCACCAGTAAAACCTTCGCCTACACCAACCACACCCTGATGCCAGAAGCGCTGGAGTGCTGGGATGAGAAGCTGGTGAAAGCGCTGCTGCCGCGTCACATGCAGATAATCAAAGAGATTAACGACCGCTTTAAGAAACTGGTCGATAAAACCTGGCCGGGCGATGAAGCCGTCTGGGCGAAGCTTGCGGTGGTGCATAACAAACAGGTACGCATGGCGAACATGTGTGTGGTGAGCGGCTTTGCGGTCAACGGTGTTGCTGCGCTGCACTCGGATTTAGTGGTGAAGGATCTGTTCCCGGAATATCACCAGCTTTGGCCGAACAAATTCCATAACGTCACTAACGGCATCACGCCGCGCCGCTGGATCAAACAGTGCAACCCGGCGCTTGCCGCACTGCTGGATAAAACGCTCAAGAAAGAGTGGGCGAACGATCTAGACCAGCTGATCAATCTCGAAAAATACGCCGACGACGCCAAATTCCGTCAGAAGTATCGCGATATCAAGCTGGCGAACAAGCAACGTCTGGTCAGCTTTATCAAAGCGCGGACCGGTATTGAAATTACCACTGACGCTATTTTTGATATTCAGATCAAGCGTCTGCACGAATACAAACGTCAGCACCTGAACCTGCTGCACATTGTGGCGCTCTATAAAGAGATTCGTGAAAACCCACAGGCTGACCGCGTACCGCGCGTATTCCTGTTTGGTGCGAAAGCCGCGCCGGGCTACTACCTGGCGAAGAACATTATCTTTGCTATCAACAAAGTCGCTGAGGTTATCAATAACGATCCTGCGGTTGGCGATAAGCTGAAAGTGGTGTTCTTGCCGGATTACTGCGTGTCGGCCGCCGAGATGCTGATCCCGGCCGCTGATGTTTCTGAGCAGATTTCTACCGCCGGTAAAGAGGCCTCCGGTACTGGCAACATGAAGCTGGCACTGAACGGTGCGCTGACCGTGGGTACGCTGGACGGCGCGAACGTCGAAATCGCCGAGCAGGTGGGTGACGAGAATATCTTCATCTTCGGTCATACCGTTGAACAGGTGAAAGATATTAAGGCCAAAGGTTACGATCCGCTGAAATGGCGTAAAGCTGACAAGCAACTGGACGCCGTGTTGAAAGAGCTGGAAAGCGGGAAGTACAGCGACGGCGACAAGCATGCGTTCGACCAGATGCTGCACAGCATTGGCAAACAGGGCGGTGACCCGTACCTGGTGCTGGCCGACTTTGCCGCCTATGTAGAAGCGCAAAAGCAGGTTGATGTGCTGTACCGCGACCAGGAAGCCTGGACCCGTGCCGCTATCCTGAATACCGCGCGCTGCGGCATGTTCAGCTCCGATCGCTCTATCTGCGATTATCAGAAACGTATTTGGCAGGCAAAACGCTAAGGACAGGCCATGGAAAGCAAACGCCTCGATAATGCCGCGCTAGCGGCGGGTATTAGCCCAAATTACATCAATGCCCACGGTAAGCCGCAGTCTATCGGCGCCGACACCAAACGGCGTTTGCTTGACGCTATGAACCACGGAGTCGCCACGTCCGTGGCGGCTACGCCAGTACCTAACGTGATGGTCTGGACATACGGTAAGAAAATGGCGCTGCCGGTGGACGGCAAAGGTGAGTTTAGCTGGATCCTCACTACCGAAGAGGGCAAGCAGCATCAGGGGCAGGTGGCGGGCGGGAAGAGCCTCAGCCTGCCGACTCGTCTGTCGGAAGGGTATCACTCGTTAACGTTGACTCAGAATGATGAGCGCTGGCACTGCCGGGTGATTATCGCGCCTGAGCGCTGTTATGAGCCGCAGCCGCTGAAAGAGGCAAAAAAGCTGTGGGGAGCTTGTGTTCAGCTTTACACCCTGCGCTCGGAGAAAAACTGGGGCATCGGTGATTTTGGTGACCTGAAAGTGATGCTGCCGGAAGTGGCCAAGCGCGGCGGCGCGTTTATCGGCCTCAACCCGATTCACGCGCTCTACCCGGCGAACCCGGAAAGCGCCAGTCCGTACAGCCCGTCTTCGCGCCGTTGGATGAACGTTATCTATATCGACGTCAATGCGGTAGACGACTTCGCCAAAAGCGAAGAGGCGCAGGCGTGGTGGAAACAACCCGCGACGCAGCAGAAACTGAAAGCCGCGCGTGACGTGGCACAAGTGGACTACACGGCGGTCACTGAGCTGAAAATGACGGCGCTGCGCCTGGCGTGGAAACGCTTTGCTAAACGCAATGATGAGCTGATGACGGCTTTCCGCTACTTTGTCGATAAAGAAGGCGAGAGTCTTTACTGGCAGGCGGCGTTTGATGCGCTGCATGCTCATCAGGTGAAACAAGATCCGATGCGCTGGGGCTGGCCAGCCTGGCCGCAGGCGTATCAGACGATTGAAAGCCCGGAAGTTAAGGCCTTTTGCCAAAAACATGTCGATGAAGTGGATTTCTACCTCTGGCTACAGTGGCTGGCGTATACCCAATTTGCCGACTGCTGGGAAACCAGTCAGCGCGACAATATGCCGATTGGCCTCTACCGCGATCTGGCGGTGGGCGTGGCGGAAGGGGGAGCGGAAACCTGGTGTGATCGTGAACTCTACTGTCTGAAAGCCTCCGTCGGTGCGCCACCGGATATCCTCGGGCCGTTGGGGCAAAACTGGGGGCTGCCGCCGATGGATCCGCATATCATCGCCGCGCGGGCCTATGAACCGTTTATCGAACTGCTGCGCGCGAACATGAAAAACTGCGGTGCGCTGCGTATCGACCATGTGATGTCCGTATTGCGTCTATGGTGGATCCCGTACGGCGAAACGGCTGACCACGGTGCTTACGTGCAGTACCCGGTGGATGCACTGCTGTCGATTCTGGCGCTGGAAAGCAAACGTCACAATTGCATGGTGATAGGTGAAGATCTGGGGACGGTGCCGGTTGAGATCGTCAGCAAGCTCCGCAAAAGCGGCGTCTACTCGTACAAAGTGCTCTATTTTGAAAGCGATCATGAGAAGACTTTCCGCGCGCCGAAGGCGTATCCGGAACAGTCGATGGCGGTTGCCACCACTCACGACCTGCCGACGCTGCGCGGTTACTGGGAAAGCGGTGACCTGACGCTGGGTAATGAGCTGGGCCTGTATCCTGACGCTGATGTCCTGCGTGGGTTGTATCAGGATCGCGAACTCGCCAAGCAGGGGCTGCTGGATGCGTTACACAAATACGGCACGCTGCCAAAACGTGCGGGGCATAAGGCATCGCTGATGTCGATGACCGATACCCTCAGCCGTGGCATGCAGCGCTATATTGCCGACAGTAGCAGTGCGCTGCTGGGGTTACAGCCGGAAGATTGGTTGCAGATGGCGGCACCAGTGAATATTCCGGGCACCAGTACCGAATATCCAAACTGGCGGCGTAAGCTTTCCACTTCGCTGGAGGCGATGTTTGCCGATGATGGGGTGAATAAGCTGATTAAAGATTTGGATAAGCGCCGCAAAGCCGCGAGCAAGAAGAAGTAACCCATAAAAAATGCCGGGGCAAGCCCGGCATTTTTGTATCGAGAGTTCGTGGTGTTACACCACCATCCCCAGCAGTAAACAACCCACCAGACCACATACCGAGATAATGGTTTCCAGCATCGACCAGGACTTGATGGTCTCGCCGATTGTCAGGTTGAAGTACTCTTTGAACAGCCAGAAGCCTGGGTCGTTCACGTGGGAGAAGATAACGGAGCCGGAACCGACTGCGATAACCATCAGTTCTGGGCTGACGCCAGTGGTGGCAATCAGTGGTGCTGCGATACCGCCTGCGGTAATGGCCGCAACGGTTGCAGAACCCAGCGCAATACGCAGAACGGCGGCAATAGACCAGGCCATAAACAGCGGAGAGACATTGGATTCGTGCATGATAGAGGCGATGTATTTATCGACGCCGCTATCAACCAGAACCTGTTTGAACGCACCGCCGCCACCGATAATCAGCAGCATCATGGCGATGATCTTAATGGAGGAGATCAGCGTGTCGTTGATGTCGTCCATTGAACGGCCACGGTTCAGACCGAAGGTGAAGATAGCAATCAGTACTGCAATCAGCGTCGCCATCACCGGGTCACCGAAGAACTCAGCGGCAGGCAGCAGGGCGTGACCTTTTGGCAGCACCATTTCAGCCACGGCGCGCAGCGCCATCAGGATAACCGGAACCAGAGAAGTCCAGACGCTCACGCCGAAGGATGGCATTTCAGCATCGGTGAAGGTTTTTGGGTTGTGCAGACCTTCAGGAATCGGTTTGTCGATACCTTTCAGGCAGCGTGCGTAAACCGGGCCCGCCAGGATAACGGTTGGGATTGCCAGCAGCGTGCCGTACAGCAGAGTTTTACCCATATCCGCATGGAAGATGGTCGCAATCGCAGTTGGACCTGGGTGCGGTGGCAGGAAACCGTGGGTCACGGACAGTGCCGCAGCCATTGGCACACCGACGTACAGCAGCGGAATACGTGCGTTAGCGGCGATGGTGAAGACCAGCGGCAGCAACAGGACGAAACCTACTTCATAGAACAACGCAAAGCCGACGGTGAAACCGGTCAGAACAACGGCCCACTGGATATGCTTGCGACCAAATTTTTCAATAAGGGTGGTGGCGATACGCTGCGCACCGCCGCAGTCTGCCAGCATTTTACCGAGCATGGCTCCAAAGCCCATGATCAGCGCCAGGCTGCCAAGGGTGCCGCCGACGCCGTTTTTAATGGAGACGATAACTTTGTCCAGGGGCATGCCCTGCATCAATCCGACGGCGAGTGCCACCAGAACCAGTGCGATGAAGCCGTTCATTTTGAAACGGATCATCAGCAGTAATAAGAGGATAACCCCGATTGCTACGATGATTAATGGCATAATTTTTCCAGCCTTTAATTTGTTATGGGTAACGTCACTGTTGCTGCGACAACTTCCAATTGTCCCTACAGAGGGAATAGGTACTGATTTCTTCACACCATCGTCATGTTGTATGACCCAGACAAAGAGTAGCTGGCTATTTATTTAACACGATGGTGTATGGCGGGATGATACGGGTAACATGCGGGTCTTGAGAATATCCCCGTGTGTACAAATGTTAATTATGCGACGGTAGTCAAATTATTGGCTGGGGTTTTGCAGATTTACGGAAAATGAAAAGTGAGGAATGTTGCGCGGTAACATGGGGATTGGATATGAAAACTCCCGGCGGCGCTACGCTTGGCCGGGCTACATATGACAACCCTGGAATCGGCGTAATCACCTCGCCCGGGCTACCGCAATTGTAGCCCGGCCAAGCGTAGCGCCGCCGGGGGAATGCAAACTCAATAGTAAGAGTGTTCGCCGCGCTGGTGTTCCGTGAGATCGCGCACGCCTTTCAGTTCTGGGAACTCAGCCAGCAGCTGTTTCTCGATACCGTCTTTCAAGGTAACGTCGATCATAGAGCAGCCGTTACAGCCGCCGCCAAATTGCAGAATGGCATAACCATCGTCGGTGATTTCCATCAGCGACACGCGGCCACCGTGGCCTGCCAGCTGCGGGTTAACCTGCGCTTGCAGCATGTACTCAACGCGTTCCATCAGCGGCGCATCGTCGGTCACTTTACGCATTTTGGCGTTTGGCGCTTTCAGCGTCAGCTGGGAACCCAACTGGTCGGTGACAAAATCAATTTCCGCATCTTCAAGATACGGCGCGCTCAGCTCATCGACATAGGCGGTGAGTTGTTCAAATTTCAATTCGGTATCACTTGCTTCCACCGCATCCAGCGGGCAATAAGAAACGCCGCATTCTGCATTAGGCGTACCAGGGTTGATCACGAATACACGGATCTGAGTCCCTTCTTCCTGATTAAGCAGAAGTTTGGCAAAGTGCGCTTGCGCAGTATCGGAAATACGGATCATAGCTTTGACCTAATAGTTGACTACTTTAGTTGGTTATAATACGCCCATCGCTGGGGGTCTACAAGGTGCGACAAAGACACCATACCTGAACGCTGGCCGCGCCATTTCGCAAAAGCAGGCGGCAAATCTCGGCGACGGTGCTGCCCGTCGTGACCACATCATCCACAACAACCATATGGCGACCCTCCACCTGCAATTCAAGCCGGAAAGCATTTTTCAGGTTGTGTTTGCGAAGCCTTGCGCTCAACTGGTGCTGGGTGGCGGTAGGGCGTATACGCGTGATGGCTTGGGGGTGATAGTCTGTGGACAACCATTTTGCCAGCGCCTGACAAAGTAGCTCGCTCTGGTTATAGCCCCGCCGCCAGTGGCGTCGCTGCCATAGCGGCACGCTAATGAGTTGCTCGGGCGCAGGCAGCCCGGTGTGTTGACGAACGGCCAGCAACAGCAGGCGTGAAAGCGCCGGGGCGAGCTCCGCTTTACCATTGAACTTGAAGTGATGAATCATCTGACTAAGCGGTGGGAGGTAGTCACTAATGGCGACCAGCCTTTGCCACGGCGGCGGTTTTTGCAGGCAACGTCCGCAAGGCAAACGCGCTGTTGCCGCGGGTAAACCGCACTGCGGGCAAACGCACATCTTGCTAAATAGCGTCGTCGAACAGCGTGAGCAAATTCCCCACGCGGGTATCCCCAGCGGCATTTTACATAGCCAGCATAAGCCGTGGACTGTTAGCATTATCTCTCCTTGAAGCGAAAAATGAGAACAATAGCGGATGAAAGACATCTGGTGGCAAACCACAGGCGAAGGAGATTGTCATCTTGTGCTGCTGCACGGATGGGGGCTGAATGCACAGGTCTGGGATTGCATTACGCCGGAACTCAGCGCGCATTTTACCGTGCACCTGGTAGACCTGCCGGGCTATGGTCACAGCGTCGGATTCGGTGCGCTGTCGCTTGAAGAGGTGGCGGAGCAGGTGTTGATGCATGCGCCTCAAAAAGCTATCTGGCTGGGCTGGAGCTTGGGCGGGCTGGTGGCAAGCCAGGTCGCATTGCAGCACGCTAATCGTGTACAGGCACTCGTCACGGTGGCATCTTCACCTTGCTTTAGCGCTCATGAAGATTGGCCGGGGATTAAACCGGAAGTGCTGAGCGGTTTTCAGCAGCAACTGAGTGAGGATTTCCAGCGTACCGTCGAACGTTTCCTCGCCTTACAAACGCTGGGTACCGAAAGCGCGCGACAAGATGCACGTGCGCTGAAGAAAACGGTGTTGTCGTTGCCGATGCCTTCCACGGAAGTGCTCAACGGTGGGCTGGAAATTTTGAAAACCGCCGACCTGCGCCAGTCGCTGACCGCTTTACCGATGCCATTCCTGCGCCTGTACGGGCGTCTTGACGGTCTGGTGCCGCGTAAAATTGTGCCGATGCTGGATGCGCTGTGGCCCATGAGTGAATCTGTGGTATTTGATAAGGCCGCCCATGCGCCGTTTATCTCGCATCCACAGGCCTTCTGCGAGCCGTTGATCGCGTTGAAAATGCAGTTAAATAAATAATTTCATTGGGACGTGGAAAAAAAAAGTTTCCCGGCAATACTTAGGTTGTTGCGGTGGGTGACTATGTCGCCTGGATGCCGTGATCATAAAAACAACACTTATGGAGAGTAGAAGCTATGAAATTTATTACAGGTATTGTTGCATCTCTGGTGATTGGCTCCCTGTCGTTTGGTGTGTTTGCGGCTCAGGAGATTACGAAAGAAGAAGCGGCTAAGCAGAATTTGACCAAAGTCGGCAATATCACCACGTCAAAAACCACGTCGCCAAGTGATGCTAAAGCTGATTTATCCAAGAAGGCCGATGAGCTGGGCGGGAAATACTACGTGATCATCGCCGGTGAGAAAAACGAGCGAAACGTTCACGGTAACGCAGACGTTTATAAATAGTATCGAACATTTTCTCCCCGGCGCTTCGTGACGCCGGGGAGAAGTTTCAGCGCAATGCCCACCACTGACGTAAGCAGGCTTTTCCTTCCGGGCAGCTTTTACAACTGCCGGTCAGGCAACCATCTGGTTCTTCGTTAATCTTTACCACTTTTCCCATCGCTTCCAGGCGGCCTAACATGGCGTCGACCAGCGCCTGTGGCGTATGCAGTTGGGCGCTGAGCTGTGAGGCTTCCATGCGTCCTTGCAGTGCCAACATATCGCGTACTTCGATCAATGACGCCATTATTGCCTCCTAGTGGCAATCGCCAGACGGGCTAGCACAACATGAAGTTGGCGTTTTACGCGTCGTCAGCAGGGAAATCTCCACGCGACTACGAGCGCGGCGCAACAGGCCAAGCAGCACGACGTTGAACAGGATCACCGCCAGAATACACACCAGGCTGTAGCGCGGATGTTGGCTAAAGCTGACGGTCTGGTAGTACAGCGTGGAGAGCGAATAGGCGATGTTCAAACCCCAGAGAATAGAGAATGTCATCCAGCCACGGCTCGACTCGCGGGCAATCGCCCCCATCACCGAGATGCACGGAACATACAGCAGCACGAAAATCAGGTAGCTGTATGCGGCGGCTGCGCTGCCGAACTTACTGCTCATTACTCCCATGGCCCCGGTTTCCATCACGCCGTCGCCTTTACTGGCTTCGATTGGGTTTGCCAGTACGCTCAGGCTGAAGGTGTCTTTCAGGCCCTGCCAGGTTTCGTCTGCTGCACCTAACAGCTCTTCGCCAAGGTTGAATTCCTGTGGGTTAAACGCCTCATTCTGGATGTTTTCAGCGGTGTAGAGGGTGTTCAGGGTACCCACAACCACCTCTTTCGCCATCGCCCCGGTAAACAGGCCGACGGTCGCCTGCCAGTTATCCTCATGCACGCCAATCGGTTTAAACACCGGCGTAATCGCCCGGCTGACGGAAGCCAGCGCGGAGTCGTTGATGTTGTCGACAATTTTACCGCTGAACGAGAAGCTGTTCAGGGCGCTGAGGAAGATGCTGACGATAACGATAACTTTACCCGCGCGAAGCACGAAGCCTTTCAGGCGTTGCCAGGTCTGGATAATCAGGCTCTTCACGTGCGGCACGTGGTATACTGGCAGCTCCATCACGAACGGCGAAGCTTCACCGCGCATAATGGTGTATTTGAGCATCAGGCCGGTCAGGATAGCGATAGCGATACCCAGCACGTACAGCGAGAATACGACCAATGCGCCGCCCTGACCGAAGAAGGCTGCGGCGAAGACGGCGAAAATCGCCAGACGTGCGCCACAGGACATAAACGGCGCCATCATGATGGTCATCAGACGTTCACGTGGCGCATCCAGCGTACGGGCACCCATCACCGACGGGACGTTGCAGCCAAAGCCGACAATCAGCGGAACGAAGGATTTGCCCGGCAGACCCAGAGACTGCATCAGGCGGTCCATGACGAATGCCGCGCGCGCCATGTAGCCTGAGTCTTCCAGGAAGGACAGGAACAGGTACATCATTCCGATCTGCGGTACTAAAGGCAGCACGGTGTTAATACCGCCGCCGATCCCCTGGGCCAGGAACACGGTCAGCCAGTCAGGGAAGTGCAAGGTGTAGCCAATCCACTGAATGCCGTGGATAAAGAGGGCGACCGAGCCGCCGTCAAAGATCGGTTGCAGGGCGCCGCCGATGTTGATGGCCAGCAAGAACATCAGATACATGACGAACAGAAACACCGGTAATCCCAGCACGCGATTAAGAACAATTTTGTCCAAAGCAGCGGTAAAACGGCTTGGCTCAGCGGTCAGCGTATTACTGACGGCATCGCAGATGGCGGCAATGCTCTGATAACGTGCATCGGCAATATGCAGCGCCGGATCGTCGAGTTCTTCACTCAGATTGGCGAGTGAGATATCCAGTTTATGTGCGGCGTCGCCCGCATAGGCGCGGCTATAAATATCGCCTTCCAGCATCTGCAAACCCAGCCACTGGCGTTGACGCTCCGGGATATCCTGCGCCATCTCACGCGCCAGATTATCGGCTTCGCGCAGCAGCGGTTTCGGGTAGTGAACCAGTTCCAGTGGGGTATTCGCTTGATGGCGGTCAATGGCCATTTTCAAGGCTTCAATACCGCGGCCACGGGTTGAAACCAGCGGTACGACCGGACAGCCCAGTCGGGCGGAGAGGGCGTCAACGTCGATGCGGATTTGTTGCTTTTCGGCAATATCCAGCATGTTCAGCGCCACGACGCAGGGAATACCCAGTTCAAGCAATTGTAGTGTCAGGTAGAGGTTGCGCTCCAGGTTGGAGGCGTCGACCACGTTAATCAGCAGGTCAGCATCACCGCTGAGAATGTAGTGGCAGGCAATTTGTTCATCCAGCGAGGTCTGCGAGGAGATGGTGGTGAGCGAATAGGTGCCTGGCAGGTCGACCAGAGTGACCTGATGGTCGGTGGTTGAGAAAGCCCCTTCTTTGCGTTCAACCGTCACCCCGGCCCAGTTACCCACGCGCTGACGCGCACCGGTTAACTGATTAAATAGGGTGGTCTTGCCGGAATTAGGATTGCCAATTAAACCAATGGTTATTTTTTTCATATTTCAGACTCTTAGTACCGGGCTGGAGTTATTGTGCAACGATTTCTAATTCAATGAGCGCGAGATCTTTTTTACGCAGCACGAGGCTAACGCGACGGGTTTCGATATGAATAGGATCGCCAAGAGGCGCTACGCGGACGACGTTAAATGATGAACCCGGCAGCATCCCCAGAGACAGCAGTTTCTGACGATAAGCGGGGCTAATTTCGCGGGAGAAACCGACAATCTTCCACGCAGTATCAGGTGTAAATTGCATATAACCTACTTGTGTATCGCTAGCTGAATAGAGGGGATACCACGTGCGCTGCGGGCAGCAGCAGGGATATCGTCAACAGATAAAGAATAATGACCTACTGCAAATAATGATAATGAGAATGGTTTCTATCATCAATACATAACATGCGATAGATAGGGAATTTGGCGAGAAATTGCACTTTTTTTGATATGACTCAAGCAAGTCATTGTAGCGGTAAATGAATTAAATATTCATTACGTCACTTAATGTTTAATTAAGGTTTCATTGGTTAATAAAATAAAACACTTTAAGACTGAATATGACAATTGGATAATAAAATAACTTGGTGTCGTTTGGCTGCATCAGCAATTGCCTGGGAGCCATGTAAATTCACAGATGGAGGATCGGGCTTGTGAATATTCCCGGCGGCGCTGCGCTTGGCCGGGCTACATGTGGTGCGTATTCCCGGCGGTGCTGTGCTCGGGCGCGCTACCTGGTGTAGGCCGGATAAGGCGTTTACGCCGGCATCCGGCAATTTACATCACCTGATGGCGCTGCGCTTATCGGGCCTACAAAGGGTTAGCGTTTTTTGCCCATGGCGGCGGCGAGTGCGTCCATCATGGCGCTGTTACCGCCAGACTGAGCTTCACGACCACGCGGTTTAGCGGCTTTTGCTGCCGGGCGATTATTGCTCTGGCTGCGTTCGTTGCCGCCAGCACCGCGACGGGCATTGGTTTCGCCCGGCTGTTCGTCCAGACGCATGGTCAGCGCGATGCGCTTACGTTGCAGGTCGACTTCCAGCACCTTCACTTTGACGATATCGCCCGCTTTTACCACGGTGTGAGGATCTTCAACGAACTTATCCGCCAGCGATGAAATGTGTACCAAACCATCCTGATGCACGCCGATATCAACAAACGCCCCAAAATTGGTGACGTTAGTCACCGCGCCTTCCAAAACCATACCCGGTAGCAGGTCATTCATGGTTTCAACGCCGTCGGCGAACTTCGCGGTTTTAAACTCAGGGCGTGGATCGCGGCCCGGTTTTTCCAGCTCTTTGATGATGTCGGTGACGGTTGGCACGCCAAAACGCTCGTCGGTAAACTCGGAGGCTTTCAGACCACGCAGCTCGTTGCTGTTGCCCATCAGGTCTTTTAGTGCCTGCTGGGTCGCGGCCAGAATGCGTTCGACAACAGGATAGGCTTCCGGGTGTACGGTCGAGGCATCCAGCGGGTTATCGCCGTGGTTGATGCGCAAGAAGCCCGCGCACTGCTCAAAGGCTTTCGGCCCCAGACGACTGACTTTCAACAGTTGCTGACGGTTCTGGAACTGACCGTTCTCATCACGCCAGGCGACAATGTTCTGCGCCATCATGCGGGTTAAGCCCGCCACGCGAGTGAGCAACGGTACGGAGGCGGTATTGAGGTCTACGCCCACGGCGTTCACACAGTCTTCTACCACCGCGTCCAGCTTGCGCGCCAGCTGAGTCTGGCTGACGTCGTGCTGATACTGGCCAACACCGATTGATTTCGGATCGATTTTCACCAATTCCGCCAGCGGATCCTGTAAACGACGAGCGATAGATACCGCGCCACGCAGGGAAACGTCGAGGTCTGGGAACTCCAGCGCTGCCAGCTCGGAGGCGGAATAGACGGACGCGCCCGCTTCGCTGACGATCACCTTCTGAGCGGTTACTTTCGGGAACTGTTGCTGCACATCGAGGAAGAAGCGTTCGGTTTCGCGTGAAGCTGTACCATTACCGATAGCCACCAGTTCAACGTTGTGCTTTTCACACAGCGCCGCCACGGCCACCGCGGCCTTCGCAGCCTGACCGGTATGCGGATAAATTGTATCGGTGGCGACCAGTTTGCCGGTGCCATCCACAACCGCGACTTTAACGCCAGTACGCAGACCTGGGTCGAGGCCCATGGTTGCACGCAGGCCAGCCGGTGCCGCCATCAGCAGGTCGTGCATATTGCGGGCGAAAACGTTAATCGCTTCATCTTCCGCGCGCTCGCGCACGGTGCCCATCAACTCGGTTTCAAGATGCATCAGCACTTTGATGCGCCACGTCCAACTGATAACCGCTTTACGCCAGCTATCCGCCGGGGCGTTGTTCAGACGCAGGCCGAGGTGATCGATAATAATCTGTTCGCAGTAGCTCTCTTTAGGCGGCTCGTCGAACTGTGGATCGGCGTTTAACGCCAGTTGCAGCACACCTTCATTACGCCCACGGAACATTGCCAGCGCGCGGTGAGAAGGGGTGGTAGAAATCGGTTCGTGATGGTCGAAGTAGTCGCGGAATTTTGCGCCTTCCTCTTCTTTGCCGCTGACCACGGTGGCGACCAGATGGGCATTTTTCCACAGGTAGTCACGCACTTTTGCCAGCAGCGCCGCGTCTTCAGCGAAACGCTCCATCAGGATATAACGGGCGCCGTCGAGGGCGGCTTTGGTGTCGGCGATACCTTTATCGGCATCGATATACTTCGCGGCTTCTGTTTCCGGCGTGTGGGACGGCGTGGTCCACAGCAGATCGGCCAGCGGTTCCAGACCGGCTTCAATCGCAATCTGTCCGCGCGTGCGGCGTTTTTGTTTGTAAGGCAGATAGAGATCTTCGAGCTCGGTTTTGTTCAGCGTACCGTTGATGGCTTTTGCCAGCTCATCGGTCAGCTTGCCCTGCTCGCCGATCGATTTCAGGATGGTCTGACGACGATCTTCCAGCTCACGCAAATACCCCAGTCGGGTTTCCAGATTACGCAGTTGCGTATCATCCAGACCGCCTGTGACTTCCTTACGATAACGTGCGATAAACGGCACGGTGTTCCCTTCATCAAGCAGGCGAACGGCGGATTCCACCTGTTCTGCTCTGGCCTGAAGTTCACCCGCAATAATGCGGCAGAGCGAATCATTCAACATGGCTTGGTTTCACTGTTAGGTCATAAAATCAGGGGACAGTTATACGGACTGACCGGCAAAAATGCCAGTCGTCAGCGGGGGCTTCGGAATGTTCCGGCTCATTTCACGTAGTCAATTTCGTTGACGTACCAGCTCGCTTCACCGGCAGGGGTGTTGACTACGGCGAGGTCGCCCACCTCTTTTTTCAGCAGCGCGCGGGCCATTGGCGAGTCGATAGAGATGTAATCCTTGCGACCAAAAATTTCATCGTAACCGACGATGCGAAAACGCTTGGTTTCGCCGTCGTCGTTTTCAATTTCAACCCATGCGCCGAAAAAGACTTTGCCTTCCTGCTGAGGTGAATAATCAACAATCCTCAGATTCTCAAGGCATTTGGTTAAATAGCGCACGCGGCGATCGATTTCTCTTAGGCGTTTTTTATTATATTGGTAGTCCGCATTTTCACTGCGATCGCCGAGGCTGGCGGCCCAGGTCACCTTTTTGGTGACCTCCGGACGCTCTTCACGCCAAAGATAATCCATCTCTTTTTTGAGCTTTTCGTACCCTTCACGGGTGATCAACTGTGTTTTCATCTTTTAGTGCTTACCTGGCTGCCGAGTAATCAATGCGCACAATACGTATTACGCCAGCATACCGACAGAATAAATAATGTGTACTAAGATTCATTGTATACTTAACTTCCTGTTAAATATGCTTTGTAACAATTTAGCCTGGAATATATACCAGATTTTGCTGGTCGTACGTTCAGGCTTTTTTGAGAATACGTACTAATTAATTGTTGCGAACCTTTGGGAGTAAAAACAATGCAAGAGAATTATAAGATTCTGGTTGTGGATGACGACATGCGCCTGCGCGCGCTGCTGGAGCGTTACCTGACCGAGCAGGGCTTCCAGGTTCGAAGTGTCGCGAATGCCGAACAGATGGACAGATTGCTGACACGTGAGTCTTTCCATCTGATGGTGCTCGATTTAATGCTGCCTGGCGAAGATGGTTTGTCTATTTGCCGCCGCCTGCGTAGCCAAAGCAACCCGATGCCAATCATCATGGTGACGGCGAAAGGGGAAGAAGTTGACCGTATCGTCGGCCTGGAAATTGGTGCTGATGACTACATTCCGAAACCGTTCAACCCGCGTGAACTGCTGGCTCGTATCCGTGCGGTGCTGCGTCGTCAGGCGAACGAGTTGCCGGGCGCGCCTTCTCAGGAAGAGGCAGTGATTGCCTTTGGTAAGTTCAAGCTGAACCTGGGTACCCGCGAAATGTTCCGTGAAGATGAGCCTATGCCACTGACCAGCGGTGAGTTTGCTGTTCTGAAAGCATTGGTGAGTCATCCACGTGAGCCGCTGTCTCGTGACAAGCTGATGAACCTGGCGCGCGGTCGCGAGTACTCGGCGATGGAACGTTCCATCGACGTACAGATCTCACGTCTGCGTCGCATGGTGGAAGAAGATCCGGCTCACCCACGCTACATTCAGACCGTTTGGGGTCTGGGCTATGTATTTGTGCCGGACGGTTCTAAAGCATGAGGCGATTGCGCTTCTCGCCACGAAGTTCGTTTGCCCGCACGCTGTTGTTGATTGTCACCCTGCTGTTTGTCAGCCTGGTGACAACCTACCTCGTTGTGCTGAACTTTGCGATTTTGCCAAGCCTGCAGCAGTTTAATAAGGTTTTAGCTTACGAAGTTCGTATGCTGATGACCGATAAACTGCAACTGGAAGACGGGACGCAGCTAGTCGTTCCGCCGGCATTTCGCCGCGAGATTTATCGTGAGCTCGGTATCTCACTGTATTCCGATGAGGCCGCAGAGGAAGCGGGGCTTCGTTGGGCGCAGCATTATGAGTTCTTAAGTCAACAGATGGCCCAGCAGCTCGGTGGGCCGACTGAAGTTCGCGTTGAAGTGAACAAAAGCTCCCCGGTGGTCTGGTTGAAGACCTGGCTTTCACCCAATATCTGGGTGCGCGTGCCGCTGACCGAAATCCATCAGGGCGACTTCTCTCCACTCTTCCGTTACACCCTGGCGATTATGTTGCTGGCGATAGGCGGCGCATGGCTGTTTATCCGCATTCAGAACCGACCCTTAGTCGATCTCGAACATGCCGCGCTTCAGGTCGGGAAAGGTATTATTCCGCCGCCGCTACGTGAATACGGTGCGTCGGAGGTGCGCTCGGTGACCCGTGCCTTTAACCATATGGCCGCAGGCGTGAAGCAGTTATCTGACGATCGCACATTGCTTATGGCCGGGGTCAGCCACGACTTGCGTACGCCGCTGACGCGTATCCGTCTGGCGACCGAAATGATGAGCGAACAAGATGGTTACCTTGCCGAATCAATTAATAAAGATATTGAAGAGTGCAACGCCATCATCGAACAGTTCATTGACTACCTGCGTACCGGTCAGGAGATGCCGCTGGAGTTTATCGATCTCAACAGTGTGCTCGGCGAGGTGATTGCGGCAGAGAGCGGCTATGAGCGTGAAATTCAAACCGATCTGCTGGAAGACGACATCCCGGTGCGCGTGCATCCGCTGTCCATCAAGCGTGCGCTCGCCAATATGGTGGTGAACGCTGCGCGTTACGGTAATGGCTGGATTAAAGTCAGTAGCGGTCGTGAAGCCCATCGCGCCTGGTTCCAGGTGGAAGATGACGGCCCGGGCATCAAGCCTGAACAGCGTAAGCATCTGTTCCAGCCGTTTGTACGTGGTGACAGTGCCCGTACTATTAGCGGAACAGGGCTGGGGCTGGCGATTGTGCAGCGTATTATTGATAACCATAACGGGCTGCTGGAGTTGGATACCAGCGAACGCGGTGGGTTGTTGATTCGCGCCTGGCTACCGGTACCGGTAAGCCGAGTGCAGGGGCCGACGAAAGAGAGCTAATAAAAAACCGCTGGGGAGACCCGGCGGTTTTTGTTTTTATGTTGTGCTGTCCCGGCGGCGCTGCGCTTGGCCAGGCTACACTCGAAACGTAGCCCGGTCGAACGCAGTGACGCCGTGGAGGTATTACAGCTTCGGACCTGCGCTGACCAGTGCTGCACCCGCTGGCGTATCGGTATACTTCTCAAAGTTTTCGATAAACAGATGTGCCAGTTTCTCAGCCTTCTCTTGCCACTGCTCCGGTGAACCGTAGGTGCTACGTGGGTCAAGAATGTGGGTATCCACGCCCGGCAGCGAGGTTGGGATCTGCAGGTCAAACATTGGCAGGGTGAAGGTTTCTGCGTTATCCAGTGAACCGTCGAGGATGGCGTCAATAATCGCGCGTGTATCTTTAATCGAGATACGTTTTCCGGTGCCGTTCCAGCCGGTGTTAACCAGATAGGCTTGCGCGCCTGCGGCCTGCATACGTTTCACCAGCACTTCAGCGTACTGCGTTGGGTGCAGCGACAGGAATGCCGCGCCAAAGCAGGCGGAGAAGGTCGGCGTTGGTTCAGTCACGCCGCGCTCGGTACCCGCCAGTTTGGCGGTAAAGCCAGACAGGAAGTGGTACTGCGTCTGGTCGGCGGTGAGGCGCGAAACCGGCGGCAATACCCCGAATGCATCGGCGGTCAGGAAAATGACTTTCGTCGCATGGCCCGCTTTTGATACCGGCTTAACGATATTGTCGATATGGTAAATCGGGTAAGAGACGCGGGTATTTTCGGTTTTGGAGCCATTGTCGAAATCAATGGTGCCATCTTCACGTACGACTACGTTTTCCAGCAGCGCATCGCGACGGATAGCGTGATAGATATCCGGCTCTGCGGCTTCAGACAGCTTAATGGTCTTCGCGTAGCACCCGCCTTCAAAGTTAAATACACCGTCGTCGTCCCAACCGTGTTCGTCATCGCCAATCAGACGACGTTTTGGATCGGTGGACAGGGTGGTTTTACCGGTGCCGGACAGACCGAAGAAGACTGCCACGTCGCCTTTCTCGCCGACGTTTGCCGAACAGTGCATGGAGGCAATGCCTTTCAGCGGCAGCAGGTAGTTCATGATAGAGAACATCCCTTTTTTCATCTCGCCGCCGTACCAGGTCCCGCCAATCAGCTGGATACGCTCTGTCAGGTTAAACGCGACAAAGTTCTCCGAATTCAGACCTTGTTCTTTCCACTGCGGATTAGTACATTTCGCGCCGTTCATCACGATAAAGTCTGGCTTGAATGTCTCAAGCTCTTCGTCGGTCGGGCGAATAAACATGTTTTTGACGAAGTGTGCCTGCCAGGCCACCTCAGTGATAAAACGAACGGACAGTCGCGTGTCTTCGTTGGCGCCACAGAAGGCATCAACGATGAACAGACGCTTGCCGGACAGCTGCTGAGAGACGAGATCTTTTAGATGTTGCCAAATTTCAGGTGACAGGGGTTTGTTGTCATTTTTGCCGTTACCCTTATCAGACCACCATACGGTGTCGCGAGTTGTCTCATCGCGAACGATATATTTGTCCTTCGGAGAGCGGCCGGTAAAGATACCGGTGTCGACAGAAATTGCGCCCAGGCTCGTCAATACACCACGTTCATAACCTTCCAGGTTAGGATCGAGCTCTTCTTGATACAATGTATCGTAGTCGGGGTTGTAGACGATATCCTGTGCGTCATTGATACCATAAGCCTTGAGGTCCTGCGGGGTTATACCGTTGCGCATTTCACTGCTCCTTAGCCAATATGTACTGCCACAAATTCTATGTGTATTTTGGGGTTGTTGACCGCGACCAGGCTCATAGATTTACGTATCCCGACAAACGTCTTACTTACGAAAACATTGTGACTCCTGTCACGAAGCGGCAGGGATTATGACAGGAAAAGCCACATATTTGGCGCGAATGTTCTTAAATGGTTAAAAAATAGTTTGATTAACGGCATAAATGTGAAATTAATCTCATTTATGAAAGAAAACTACGTAATGCTTTCATGCATTAAAACGATTCACCTCGCTGAGCATAATCTGTTTTATTGATGCTGGTGGATACGCAAAAGGGCGTAATTAATGACCTCTGGAACGGGAATCTCGATATGGATGCTGTAAATTCTCTTTCACCGTCTACCCGTTGGGGCATGGTGCTAACAGGCGTGGTACAAGGGTTATTGTGCTATTTGCTGACGGTTTACCTTATCCCCAAACACAGCGGATGGATGTTTTACGCGTTGCCGGGAAGCCTGGCATTATCTTCTGTGGTGCTGTTTACCGTCGTGTCCTTTAAACAGCGCGCGCTGTGGTGCTGGCTGGCGCTGATCCTGGTAGTGGTTTTGGGGATGGGCGGTTGGCTTAAAAGTAATCTTAGCGATGAAGATAGCTGGCGGCAGTACGCTATCCTATGGAATTACGGCTGGTGCCTGATACTGATGGTGCTATTGATGCTGCCGTGGATGCAGTATCACCTTCAACCGGAGCCCGGTGTACCGCGTTACGCCCATTTTTATACGCAGCAGTGGCAGAACATGTTAACGCTGCTGCTGATTGTCGTCGCAAATGGTCTGGTGTGGCTGATTTTGCTGCTGTGGAGCGGCTTGTTTAAGCTAGCGGGCATCGACTTCTTCTCTGAACTGTTCTTTGAAACCGAGTGGTTTGTCTACCTGGTGATTGGCCTGGTGACGTCGCTGACGGTCATTCTCGCGCGTCAACAGACGCGGCTTATCATTGCCATCCAGAAGTTGCTGACGCTGATTGCCACCGGCCTGTTACCGCTGGTGTCGCTACTGGTGCTGTTGTTTCTGCTGACGCTACTCTTTACAGGGCTGTCGGTGATTTCTCAGCGTATTTCGGCTGCCGGTTTGCTTTCAGCCCTGGCGCTACTCCAGTTGCTGTTGACGGCTATGGTTTGGGAGCCGCAGAAACCGCAGCTTGCCTACCCGAGAGCGCTACGCTATCTCATCCAGACGGCGATGATATTGACGCCGGTTTATACGCTTCTCGCAGGCTGGGCACTGTGGTTACGCATTGGGCAGTACGGTTGGACAACGGAGCGTTTGCAGGGTGCGCTGGTAGTCATCGTGTTGTTGGTTTGGTCGGTTGGTTATCTGGTTAGCCTGCTGCGCCATCGTGATGACCCATGCGTATTGATGGGCAAGGTACACCTGGGGATATCGCTTCTTGGCGTGGGGCTACTGATACTGCTTTACACACCGGTACTGGATAGTTGGCGTATTAGCGTCAACAGCCATATGGCTCGCTACCACAGTGGAAAAATCAATGCTGAGCAAGTCAGCCTGTATATGCTCTCGCATAGTGGTAAACCGGGGCATGAAGCCTTGCTGGAGTTACAAAAAGATCCTGAGTTTATCAAAGATGCTAAACGCCAGCGCCAGCTTAACCAGCTGCTTAACGGTGATTTTAGTCAGGAAAAATTGACGGCATCGATATTGGTGAAAAATGTGGTGGTTGCCGCGGGCAGTGTGCCGCCGGATGACGCGTTGTGGGCGGCGATTATCGAACGGCATTATCTGGTGGAATCCTGTAACGATACGGATAGTTGCGTGCTGGTGAGCCAGGATTTGAACGACGATGGAAAACCGGAGCAGGTGTTGTATGCGTTTGGTGACCGTATGCTAATGGTGTTCAGCCGGGGTGAGAAGGGCTGGGAGTTTAAAGCCAGTGCGAGTTTGCCTGCTGGCGTGACAAAGGCGGTGCTACTGAAGGCTGTAAGCGAAGGCAAAGTTGGGGCAAAACCGAAAGCCTGGCGTGATATGACCCTGGGGGATGAGACGGTGGTGCTGGAATATCGGCAGTAGTGCCGGAGGCTCCCCGGCGGCGCTCCGCTTGGCCGGGCTACACGTTTGGTCGATACTACGAACACACTGCAATGTGTAGGCCGGATGGCGGCTACGCCTTATCCGGCCTACACCAATCGGTAGCCCGGCCAAGCGGAGCGCCGCCGGGAGAGGTCTCAGACTTAATGTACCTGCGGATCCGCCGGAGAGGCGTTGTGACGGATCTCGGCAATATTCATCGCGTTGAAAACGTAATGGCTATTGCAGTAATCACAGTGCATATCGATCTCACCTTCTTCAGCCAGGATGCTGTTGATCTCTTCATCCGGCAGCGTTCTCAGCGCATCAGCACAGCGTTCGCGTGAACAGGTGCATTTGAACTCAACATCCTGTGGATCGTACAGCGTGACTTCTTCTTCGTGGTACAGACGCCACAGGACATCGTTCGCCGGCAGCGTAAACAGCTCTTCGGCTTTGATGGTGTCGGTCAGTGTCGCCAAGTGTTCGAAATCTTCTGGCTGTGCGTTTTGCGCAGGCATTACCTGCAGCAGCATGCCGCCTGCAGCCGGTTTGCCGTCAGACTCGCCGGTACGAATGATAAGACGTGTCGGCAATTGTTCAGAACGCTGGAAGTAGTCCTCCAGACAGGCCGCCAGCGTATCGCCTTCCAGACCCACCACGCCCTGATAACGCTCACCTTCCGCAGGGGAAATGGTGATCACCAGATAGCCATTGCCGACCAGCGTTTTCAGATCTGCATCTTCCGGGATATCGCCCTGAACACGAGCCACGCCGCGCAGTTGCTGGTGATTGTTACCGTTGATAACGGCCAGCGACATCGGGCCATCGCCCTGCAACTGGACGGTAATATCGCCATCAAATTTCAGCGTTGCGGTCAGCAGGCTGGTGGCAACCAACAGCTCTGACAGCACGTTTTTCACCGGCTGCGGATAACTGTGGCCGTCCAGGATCTGTTCGAGCGTTTCGGATACGGTGACCAGTTCGCCACGCACGGCATGGTTTTCAAACAGATAGCGATGTAATTGATCGTGTTGAGTCATAATTTTCTCTCTGGGGTAGCCGTTATTCACGGTCGCCGTGTTTAAATCTCATCAGGTCGCGCCGCTCTTTTTTATCCGGGCGTCTGTCCGGATGCGGCATCGTTAGCGCATTGAGCTTGCGCGCCAGCGCGACTTTTTCACGCTTCTCGATACTTTCCGCCGTCTCTTCGTAGAGCGTCACGGCTTCAGTCGCCGGGCGTCGCTGCTCCGTAATGGCTTTTATCACTACGGTGCGCTCATCGTTTCCTTGACGAAGCGTGAGCTGAGCGTTCAGTTCGACCACTTTGCTGGGCTTACTGCGTTGCCCGTTATAGTGGACTTTACCGCCTTTAACCATTTCTCGCGCCAGCGCGCGCGTTTTATAAAAACGCGCGGCCCAAAGCCACTTATCCAGCCTGACGCCTTCGGTAGGCTTCTCTTTCATGATCACTCCTGGGCGCTAATTGAGGGGATCAAACGACGGTAATCGTTAAGCGCGGGATGACGCAGGTACTGCTTGTCCGCAAGGCCTGAGTCGGGATTGGTGACGCCGAGGCAATAGCGGATCCCAAAGTGGGCGGCAGCATCCAGAATCGGCTCGCTATCATCGATAAATAACGTACGTTCGGCTTCCAGGCCCGTCTGTTCCTTCACCGCCTGCCATAACCGCTGATCCTCTTTCGGATAACCAAATGTATGGGTGGAAAGTAATAAATCAAGGTGTGCATCCAGGCCTGTGTGTTTAAGTTTCACGGCCAGATTATGCGGATGTGCGTTGGTCAGCAGTATGCGCCGCTTGCCACGGGCCTTAAGCGCATCAAGGAACGGGACCGTATCATCACGCAATGCTGCGCGCGGCCCTTGCTCTGTCGTCATCGCACAGATATCCAAATCCAGACGCTCGCTCCAGTAATCCAGACAGTACCAGTTTAGCGTATGTTGCACCGCTCGGTACTCCTGGCGGATAGCCTCCTGCGCGGCCTGAGGACTTATCCCCAGCTTGGCGCCGTAGGTTTCTGGCACCAGTTTCTGCCAGAAATAGTTATCGAAGGCGAGGTCAAGAAGCGTGCCATCCATGTCCAGAAGAACGGTATCCACCTCTTGCCAGGCGATATCAAAATGCATGGTGAGTCTCCAGACGGAATAAATGCGCGACAGATTAGCACAACCTGTCGCGCGGTGGGATGAGGCTTAGTTTGCCGGGAAATCAGACTTAAAGCTTTCCGGCGCGGAAATCATGACGGGATTAGTGCAACTTTCGTAATATTTCTGAATATCGGCCAGGCGCTCGCGGTGGCGCTGATAGCGGCGCAGTGCCTGTATGCCGTTATAAATCGCACACACAATCATCGCCAGCATGAGCAGCGTTATCTCAATGTAGTGCCACAGTCCGCTGCTGTCCGGCATGCGATGCACATTGATGTGTTGGGTGCCGTTGGCGTCGGTGAAGACATTGGTGACAATCCCTTCGGCCTGGAATGGCGTGTGCATCAGCATTCCTGCCAGACGTTGAAACTCTTGCCACTGCTCTCGGGCCGGGTAGTCGTATAACGTGGCTGTTGGATACGGTTGAGTGACCAGGTCGCTACCTTCATCGCTGGTGATGAGGAAACCGCCTGGCGCTGGGCTGTTCAGGGCCTGCGCCGCGCGAGCGGTTTCGCGCAGAATGAACGGCGCGGTGGAGGTATCAACCAAATTATCCAGTGACTCGGCGCTGACCGGACGTAGCAGCACGTTAACGCCATCAAGCTTGCCTGAGTTGGCACGCTTCACCAGCGTCTCCCAGTCGCGGGTATTGCCGAGGTTAACCAGGGCATTTTTCAGACGGACACAGTCATCGGCTGCGGAGCAAAGATCTTTCGTTTTCAGTACGATGTCGGCAAAGTCATCCAGCAGGACCATGCCTGATTTCTGAATAGCGGATCGTAATGCCGGGCTGACGCGAGAGTCATCGTCCGGTGTTGGATGCAACTGCCGACTCACCGCTTGTACCAGCGCCGTGGCTTTATTGACGTTTTCAGACTCAGGCAGCGGCAGTCGAGGGGCGTCATTCCAGATTATCTGAGAACAATCAAACGGCAGGAACGGCGAGTTTTCTTGTGCAGTCCAGGTTCCCGGTGAATGAATATTACACATGCCCACGCCACGAATATGCAGCGTATCGCCCACGCGAACGCCAGCCTGTGATAATTGGCGAACGTCTTTCGCTTCAATGGTTTGTGCACCTTTGAGCCAGGAGACAGTGAACTTAAACGGCATGTTCAGCGGTACGCTGAACCACATCATAACCACCACCAGCAGCGCGCCACCTGCAATCACCATGCTGCGTAGCCAGTGCTGAAGCGGGAAGTTTTTGACTTCATCATGCAGAGAAAGAAAACGACCCTGACGCACAACGTGCCTATCAAGATAAATATCGATATCGGTTTTCTGTCCCAAATCCTGGGCGACAAACGGTTGCCAGTGACGGGGATAAATCAGGTCGATGATGCCAAACGAAATATTGTTGATCTGATCTTGATCGTTTTCGCCAAATAGCCCCCAGCGTTTTGGGGTGCCGCGCAGGCAGTGGATCTCGCGTAATGACGATTTGGCTGGTGGCGCAAATAGCCCCCACAGCCCGCCGCATAACAGTAATACAGCGCTGCCGATGATCCACGCAGAGAACACGGCGGGTGAAATCAGGCTGCAATAAAACAGCAGGAAGGCGGCAACAATCAGCAATGCTTCGCGCAGACCGTCAGGGCGGCTGAGTGCGTGCTCTTCATGGGTCTCCTGGCGAATATTGAGCAGTTCTATCTGCTCACTTTCTTCACCACGAATGGAGGCCTGGGTTGACGATGGTGTTTCAAGCGCCAGCGGCTTATTCTCTGGCGAATAGGTTTTGAGCGAGTGACCGTTCAACGCGATAACCAGCGGTATATCGTCGGTGACAACCAACTCAATGCTGTTTTCGTCGGTGATGTACTGTTCCCAGAACGGCGGTAAATGAACTTCGACAGAGTCGAGGAAGTAGCGCCATTTATTCGGGTCATCTGTCGTGATGCCGTAGCGGGTAATCGCGCGGGTGAGCGTAAAGACGGTATGGCTTTGCGCGCTGAGCATCAGCGCAGACGGGGCGATCGTTGACCCGGAAGCGGGAACCTGCCTGCCTCGGTTGAGTTCATCAAGGTAGTTTTCTACGCCCTGGCGTTCATCATCACTCAGCTTACGCGTGGTCGCGCCTGGGAACAGGTGCAGCCACGGCAGTTGAAGACGTTTAGCCCGTTTACGCAATAGCCAGCCGACCAGCACGGCGCAGATCAGTATCGCTACGGTAGAGATCATCAGTGTGCCCATGCTTTTCCCATCATACTTATTTTAGAGGTCTCTTTAGTTGCCTGCTTTCGTATAAACCATTGGCACGTATTACAGAGTTCATCAATTGAGCCTATAGACTCCCGCAACACGTTAGCATAACAAACCCTTAGCAATGCTAGTATCAGTAAATTCTCAATTTTAATTCAAGCTCTTGACATTTATCCGGAAATGAGAGATGAGAAGTTAAAGGTTGCAATAATGTAAATTAAACGCTTTATGCATTGCTGGAAGCCAATACCTATCGCACAATGATAAAAGTCACTACAGCAAAGATCCCGGCCCAATGAGCAAATCATTACAGAAACCCACCATCCTTCATGTTGAAACCGTCGCGAAGTCTCGCCTTTTTAATGTGGAAAGCGTCGATTTAGAGTTCAGCAACGGCGTACGTCGTGTTTATGAACGTATGAAACCGTCCTCGCGCGAAGCAGTGATGATCGTGCCGATTGTCGATGATCATATTATTTTGATTCGCGAATATGCCGTGGGTACGGAATCCTATGAACTGGGCTTCTCGAAAGGACTTATCGATCCTGGTGAAACGGTAATGGAAGCGGCGAATCGTGAGCTGAAAGAGGAAGTGGGCTTTGGCGCGCACCAGATGGTGTTTCTCAGAAAGTTGAGCATGGCGCCGTCCTATTTTTCCAGCAAAATGAATATCGTCGTGGCAGAAGGCCTCTATCCGGAATCGCTTCCTGGCGATGAACCCGAGCCGTTACCGCAGGTGCGCTGGCCGCTCTCAAATCTGATGGCTCTGTTGGATGACCCGGATTTCAGCGAAGCCCGTAACGTTAGTGCGCTGTTTTTATTGCGTGAGTGGTTACAGGCGCAAGGCCGATTGTAAGATCACTCGCATTAAAAAAGGCGCCGCGGCGCCTTTTTTATTTTGGGGTGAAGCCCCGATGTATCCTAATTAGAACAGTTCGTGGGTTTCGCCATTATCAATCACTTCAGTACCCACCTCGTGAACGGCCTGCTGTGTCGGCTGCGTCCCTTCGATAAAGTACTCCTGGCGACTGTTGCCACCGTTGGCTAACTGACCTGTGCTGCGGTCGATATTGATGGTCACGATACCCGGCGGAGGTGTCAGCGGTTGCTCCGGTACGCCTGCCAGAACCTGCTTCATAAAGGCGTCCCAGGCTGGTTGAGCACTTTTCGCACCGCCTTCGTAGCCAGAGATCTGATCTTTAATCGCCCCGGAGGCACTGGTACGCCCCAGGTTACGGCGGTGATCGTCAAAGCCAATCCATACGGAAGTGACTACGTCCGGACCATAGCCGGAGAACCAGGCATCTTTCGAGCTGTTGGTGGTCCCCGTTTTACCGCCAATATCGTGACGCCCCAAATCGCGCCCGGCGCGCCAGCCGGTGCCTTGCCAGCCTGGCTCACCAAAGATATTGGTGTTTAGCGCACTTTTAATCAGGAACGACAGCGGCGTGTTGATCACGTGTGGAGCGTACTCTTGTGCGCCAACCTGTGCCACTAACTGCTGGTTTGCCTGCTCAAGTTGCGGCATCGGTACCGTTGAGTTTTGCGGCGTTTGCGACAAGGCTACGTCTTCAACGTCTTTGTTTTCCAGTACGTTAGACTTTTGGGTATCGCCGTAAATGACCGGGATATTACATTCGGCACAGGCGATTTTTGGCTTCGCCTCAAACAATACGCCACCCTGATCGTTTTCGATTTTGCTGATGTAATACGGGTCGACCAGGAAGCCGCCGTTGGCCATAACGGAGTAACCACGAGCAACCTGTAACGGCGTAAACGAGGCGGATCCGAGAGCTAGTGATTCGGTATGGACGATGTTCTCAGCCGGGAATCCGAAACGCTGCAAATACTCCGCCGCATAATCGACGCCCATCGCGCGCATCGCACGAACCATGACCACGTTTTTCGACTGTCCAAGCCCCTGGCGCAGACGAATTGGCCCCGCATACTGGGCCGGTGAGTTTTTCGGTTGCCAGTCAGAGCCTGCGCCCGCATCCCAGCGAGAAATCGGCACATCGTTTAACATGCTCGCAAGCGTTAACCCTTTGTCCATCGCTGCGGTGTAGAGGAAAGGTTTAATATTCGAACCGACCTGACGCAATGCCTGCGTTGCGCGGTTGAACTTGCTCTGGTTAAAGTCAAAGCCGCCGACCAGCGCAATAATGGCACCATTTTGTGGGTTAATCGACACCAGCGCGGAGTTCACATCAGGAACCTGTCCCAGCCACCAGCTATCCCCGTTCTGACGCACCCAAATCTGTTGTCCAGCCTGCACCACATCGGTGACTTTACGCGGGGTTGGCCCCTGCGCGGTATCAGAACGGTACGGACGCGCCCAGCGCATGCCTTCCATGGTTAATGACACGGAGGTGCCATTGCTCAACTGGACGGTCGCTTCTTGTGGATTCGCCGCCGTGACAACGGCAGGTACGAACGGACCGTAAGAGGGCAGCGGTCGCAAGGATTTGCTGATTTTCTGGCTATCCCAAGGGGTTTCACCCGATTTCCACAGCACGTTAGACGGCCCACGGTAGCCATGACGCATATCGTAGTCCATCACGTTCGTACGCAGCGCTAACTGAGCCGCCTGCTGATTCTTACGAGTGATGGTGGTGTAAACGCGATAACCGTCTTCGTAGGCCTGCTCGCCGTACTGTTTAACCATATCCTGACGAACCATTTCCGTCAGATACGGTGAAGAGAAGGCAATCTCTGGCGCGTGGTAGTTCGCATCAATCGGCTGGCTACGCGCCTCGTCGTACTGTTGCTGAGTGATATAGCCTTCGCTCAGCATACGTGACAGCACCACGTTACGACGCGCGGTTGCGCGGTCAAGCGAGTAGAGCGGGTTGAAGGTCGACGGCGCTTTTGGCAGACCGGCAATGACCGCTATTTCACTTAAGCTAAGTTGATCGGCAGGTTTACCGAAGTAGACCTGTGCCGCCGCGCCGACGCCATAGGCGCGGTAACCGAGGTAGATCTTATTCAGATACAGCTCAAGGATTTCATCTTTACTCAGCAATTGTTCAATGCGGATAGCAAGGAACACTTCCTTAATTTTACGCATCAGCGTTTTTTCAGGGCTGAGGAAGAAGTTACGCGCTAGCTGTTGGGTAATGGTACTCGCACCCTGCGAAGCATGGCCGTTGACCAGCGCGACGCTAGCCGCACGGAAGATACCTATCGGGTCAATCCCGTGGTGCTCATAGAAGCGGCTATCTTCGGTGGCAATAAACGCTTTCACCATCACCGGTGGGATCTGGTCAAGCGTCATCGGAATACGACGTTTCTCGCCGTATTGCGCAATGAGCTCACCTTCCGCGCTATAGACCTGCATCGGCACCTGTAGGCGCACGTCTTTGAGCGTCGCCACGTCGGGCAACTGTGGCTCAATATATTTGTAGAGGCCATAAATCGAGCCTGCTCCCAGCAGAATGCAACAGACTGCAAGGATGATTAAATACTTTACGAACTTCACCGGAGATTTCCCATTGAGTGTCATTTGGGCAGTTTATAAACAAACGCGCGGTAGTATAAAGGCAAGCCTGGATCATTGATATAGCCGTCACCATGATGGTGGCGTAAGGATAATCGTGAAATGGCTTTCAAATGCTGGCAGTTAGGTCTTCATCTTCAGCAAGATACCGTCTATATCGTTGCCCTGCAGCACGCGCGTTGCGGCTGGGCGTTAAAGCGCTGGTGGCAGTTGCCGTTGCCGGCGGCAAATCCCACCGAGAAGGCCGATGAGGCACTGATAGCCGCGCTCATGCCGTGGCGACGGCAGTTACCCAGGCAGCACACGGTCAGCATCGCTTTTCCCGCCAACAGAACCTTACAAAAAAGGCTGCCGCGTGCGGCGATGACGTTAAGAGAAAGCGAACAAAAGCAGTGGGTTGCCAGCGCGATGTCGCAGCAACTGGAGATGACCGCTAACACGCTTTGCTTTGACTACCATCTGGCCGAACCGCAACAGATGTGGAACGTCACGGCGGCTCAACAGCATGAGGTTTCCCGTCTCCAGAGGCTCGCGCATCGGCTGCAATTGCAGATTGTCGCTATCACGCCGGATGCCTGTGCGTTGCAGGCTTTGCTGCCTTTTTTGACGGTGAACGATGCTGTTCTGACCGTCCCCGAACGCAATCAGTGGCTGTGGGCTAGCCGGGAAGCGTGGGGACACATAACGCGTGATGAAGCCCCTTCGCTTTCGCGGCTGGGTGAGAAACTGGGCGTCGAACCGCATCAGCTGGTGTGCTGTACCACTGAGGCTAATATAGGCACCCGTTTTGACCCGTGGTCCGCCATCACCCAAAAGCAGCCGCCGCTGCCGGTGAATGACGCTGAATTCGCTGTCGCGATTGCGCTGGCTATGGTGGCGTCATGGTCATGAATGATTCTGTGAATTTTCTTCCCTGGCGGCGAACGCGGCTCCTTCGGCAACTTCGATATTGGGGATTGTGTGTATGCGCAGTCTGGCTGGTGTGCGGTGTGGTGGTATGGGCGGCCTGGGGGCATTGGCAAGATGAGCAACGTGTTCATGAGATACATGCCCGAATGGCACAATACATGAGCCAGCAGCTTGTCGAGCGGGTGCAGCAGCGTAACGCTCAGAGACTGCAACACGCGCAACTGCGCCAGCGTCAGGCGGGCAGACAGAAAACGCAGGCCTGGTCTTCACGATTAACGCAATTGGCGGAAAAACTGCCTGCGCCAGCGTGGCTAACGGCGTTGAGCTACCGCGATGGCGTGCTCTCACTCACCGGAACGCTTACGCAGTTTTCTGCGTTTTCTATCCTGGATGAGGGCTTCGCGTCCGTGGCGGATTTTTTGCCCGGACAGGCTGAAAAAATCCAGCGGGACAGCGCGGGGCTTTGGCTGTTTGAGTATCAGCTAAGGGAGGATGTCGGGCATGAAACTCCCTGACGGCTGGCGGCAATTATCACTAACAGCACGTGTGAGAGTCTCTGCACTACTGGCGATGAGTATCGGCATTTATGTCTGTTTCCAGGCGGGATACCCGGCGTTTCTCAGCGCGCAAAAAAGCCGTGAAATAAGGCAAATACAGCACACGGGCATGATGTCGAGCTGGCAGCGGTTGCTATTGCTACCGGCCTCGACGGATGTGTCATTGCAGCCATCGGTCAAAGCTATTCCCTTTTCCCCAGTCTCATTCCAGCGAGCCGGTGCCCGATTAAAAGGTTGGTTGCCATCTGGGAAAGGCGGGGAAATGGTGCTGGAGACCGCCTGGCAGCAAGTGCCGTCCACTTTTGCGATGTTGGCTGAGCGCGATATGCGGGTGGTGAACTTTACCCTTACCGCTGAAAACGGTGTGCTGCGTTTAACGCTCCAGTTGGTATCCGATGATGAACATTAACTCCGCAATGCTCTTTGTCTTTATCACTCCGCTGCTTTGCGGGATGCGCGACCCCTTCGCACCCGTTGCTGACCTGTGTCAAACCGCGCAGCTTCCGCTGTGGCACTACCGGGGAGTCGCACAATCGGCAGATCGGCTAATTGCGATGGTGCAAAGTCCGGAGGGGAAATGGCAGCGCATCGAGCCAGGACAAACTATTCATTCAGATTGGCAGGTGAGTGGGATAACGCCGGAGAGTTTGAGCGTTGAGACCGGCCAGGGATGCGAGCCAGACCGTTGGCAATGGAAAAGAGAAGGAACAAACCATGATAAAAAGGATAAGCCTGCTGATGCTGCTGGGATGGCCGCAGTTCTGCCTGGCGAAAAACATCACGCTGGTGGTGGACGACGTGCCGGTAGCGCAGGTGCTACAAAGTCTGGCCGACCTTGAACAGAAAAATCTGGTGATCGCTCCCGATGTACAGGGTGTTGTTTCGCTTCAACTGCGCAATCTGCCGTGGAAGCAGGCGGTGCAAACGGTGATCAACAGTAGCGGGTTGCTACTTAGCCATGAGAATGGCGTGATGTATGTCCATTCGCCGCGCTGGCGTGCAGAAAAACAGGCGCAAGCACAGGCGGAAAAAGAGCAGCGCCAGCAGACAAGAGCGCTGAGTAATCGCAGCATTGTGTTGCATCATGCGGATGCCAGTGAACTGGCAAAGGCCGGTGAGAAACTGCTGAGCAAGCGGGGCACACTGACCGTGGATAAACGCACCAACCGGTTGATTGTGCGCGATGACGACGACCATCTTCCTGAGTTTGCCACATGGGCGAAGGAGATGGATCTCCCGGTCGGTCAGGTTGAAATAGCGGCGCATATCGTCACTATTAATGAGACGAGCCTGCGGGAACTCGGTGTGAAATGGAATCTCGCCGAGGCGAGCGGAACGCCAGGTTCTGGCAAATTCACCACGCTTAGCAGCAATCTGGCGGTAGCCGATGCCGCCACGCGTACCGGTTTTAATATTGGGCGCATCAACGGCCGTTTACTGGAGCTTGAACTGTCGGCGCTGGAGCAAAAACAGAAGGTTGATATCATCGCGAGCCCTCGACTTCTGGCGTCACACCTACAGCCTGCTAGCATTAAGCAGGGCAGCGAGATCCCGTATCAGGTTTCCAGCGGCGAAAGTGGCGCGACCTCGGTAGAGTTTAAAGAGGCGGTGCTGGGTATGGAGGTGACGCCGACGGTTCTGCAAAGCAATCGCATTCGGCTGAAGCTGCATATCAGCGAAAATATGCCGGGGCAGGTCCTCCAGCAGGCGGATGGTGAGGTTCTGGCGATTGATAAACAGGAAATCGAAACCCAGGTTGAGGTTCGCAGCGGTGAAACGCTGGCATTAGGAGGGATCTTTTCGCAGAAAAATAAAAATGCCAGCGACAGCGTTCCCTTTCTTGGCGACATTCCCCTGTTAGGGCATCTTTTCCGTCGAGATGGGAAGGATAATGAACGTCGTGAGCTGGTGGTATTTATCACACCACGTATTATTTCTGCACAATAGCGGTAGGTAAACGGGATAATTTGGGGGGTAAGATACGCCCCGGGTTTGACGTGGCGTCAGATTTAGCATACAAGGAGTACCGATTTGAGAGTCAACGGGCTCTACTCCTTCTCCAGCAGTCTGCTGATTTAATCTGTTGCCAAACCAGCCGGAGTATTGAGATAATTTTCAGTCTGACTCTCGCTCTATTGCATAAGAGGTTTCAGTTCATGTCCTGCGGCGTGCGAAGTTATGCGGCGCGGATTTATCATTAACGAATAGTCTTAGTAGTACCAAAAAAATGGCAGAGAAACGCAATATCTTTCTGGTTGGGCCCATGGGTGCCGGCAAAAGCACCATTGGGCGCCAGCTAGCTCAACAGCTCAATATGGAATTTTACGATTCTGATCACGAGATTGAGAAACGAACAGGCGCTGACGTGGGCTGGGTCTTCGATGTCGAAGGCGAAGAAGGTTTCCGTGACCGTGAAGAAAAAATCATCAATGAGTTAACGGAAAAGCAGGGTATCGTTCTGGCGACAGGCGGTGGCTCAGTAAAATCACGTGAAACGCGCAATCGTCTCTCCGCTCGTGGCGTCGTTGTGTATCTGGAAACGACCATCGAAAAACAGCTGGCACGTACTCAGCGCGATAAAAAGCGCCCGCTGCTGCAGGTTGAAACGCCGCCTCGTGAAGTGCTTGAAGCGCTGGCTGATGAACGTAATCCTCTTTATGAAGAGATTGCTGACGTCACCATCCGCACAGACGATCAGAGTGCAAAAGTTGTCGCCAACCAGATTATTCATATGCTGGAAAGCAACTAATACTGGCCCGAATGGTAGAACGCCAGCGAATATAAGTTACTAAGGTGGACGTCGCGTTATGGAGAGACTTACTGTCACCCTCGGGGAACGTAGTTACCCGATAACCATCGCGGCTGGTTTGTTTAACGATCCAGCTTCCTTCTTACCGCTAAAGTCTGGCGATCAGGTTATGCTGGTCACCAACGAAACGCTGGCACCACTCTACCTGGACCAGGTTCGCTCCAAGCTGGAGCAGATTGGCGTGAAAGTTGATAGCGTCATTCTGCCGGACGGCGAACAGTATAAAAGCCTGTCGGTAATGGACACCGTCTTTAGCGCGCTTTTGCAAAAACCACACGGTCGTGACACCACCCTCGTTGCATTGGGTGGCGGTGTGATTGGCGACTTAACCGGTTTTGCTGCGGCGAGCTATCAGCGCGGCGTGCGTTTTATCCAGGTTCCTACCACCTTGCTGTCTCAGGTGGATTCTTCGGTTGGCGGCAAAACCGCGGTCAACCATCCTCTCGGTAAAAACATGATCGGCGCATTCTGGCAGCCTGCCTCCGTGGTGGTTGACCTTAATTGCCTGAAGACATTGCCAAAACGAGAGCTCTCCTCTGGCCTTGCCGAAGTAATTAAATACGGCATCATTCTTGATGCGCCGTTCTTCGACTGGTTAGAGAACAACATCGATGCGCTAATGGCGCTGGATGAAAAAGCAATGGCGTACTGTATCCGCCGTTGTTGTGAGCTAAAAGCCGATGTTGTCGCGGCAGACGAGCGCGAAACCGGGTTACGTGCTTTACTCAATCTTGGGCATACGTTCGGTCATGCGATCGAAGCCGAGATGGGCTACGGTAACTGGCTACACGGTGAAGCGGTTGCTGCGGGCATGGTGATGGCAGCGCATGCCTCCGAACGCCTGGGGCAGTTTGCTTCTCAGGATACGCAGCGGATTATCACCCTGCTCAAGCGTGCAGGGCTGCCGGTTACCGGTCCACAAGAAATGTCTGCAGAAGCGTATCTGCCGCACATGATGCGAGATAAAAAAGTCCTGGCGGGCGAAATGCGGTTAGTACTGCCGCTAGCCATCGGGAAAAGTGAGGTACGCGGTGGCGTCTCTCACGATGTGGTTCTTGGTGCTATTGCTGATACTCAGCGGGCGCAACTATAAGAAAGGTCTAGCCGCATTTGCGCGGTGTTTTAACTTCAGGCGATGTGCAAAAGTCGTAGCATAAGCCTTTTAGTGGGGTGTTAAATGGATGAATTTAAACCAGAAGACGAGCTGAAACCCGATCCCAGCGATCGTCGTACTGGTCGTTCTCGTCAGGCTTCCGATCGTGACAGCGAGCCACAGATCAATTTTGATGATGTGGAACTCGATGCTGACGAGCGTCGCCCTTCTCGTAGCCGAAAAGCGCGTGAAGAAGATGAGCCAGAGGACGAATATTATGAATCCGATGATGATGGTGAGGCTGATGACGAAGTCGTAGAGCGTCGCCCACGTCAACGTAAAAATGCTGCGCCGCGTAAACCTGCCTCTCGTCAGTACATCATGATGGGGCTTGGGATTGTGGTATTGCTGGTGCTGATTGTCGGCATTGGCTCGGCATTAAAAGCGCCGTCATCGTCAAACGATCAAAGTACATCAGCCGAAAAGAGCATCTCTCTTTCTGGTGATGCTGCCGATCAGGCTAATGCGGCAGCTCCTGCGCCGGGAACGAGCACGCAGCAGGATGTTTCTTTACCTCCAATTTCCTCCACGCCGACTCAGGGCCAGGAAACGGCAGCACCAGACGGCCAGCAGCGCGTCGAAGTGCAGGGTGACCTGAATAATGCGCTGACTCAACAGCAAGATCAGATCGACAACGCGGTGGTCAATTCAACACTGCCGACCGAGCCTGCGACTGTTGCACCAATCCGTAATGGCGCGCGTCCGGCTACGAATGCAGCGGAAACACCTCGCCAGACTACGGCAACAACGCGTCCTGAGCGTAAGCATGCGGTGATTGAATCTAAGCCACAGCCTACAGCAACGGTGAAAACCCCAGCCGCGCAGAGCAAACCTGTTGCCCAAAGCAAGCCTGTGACGGCGGCGCCTAAGCAAACTGAAACTGCGGCGGCCACGACTCCAGCTAAAGCACCTGCAACGCAATCTGCTAAACCGGCTGCAACTACGGCTGCACCTACGGCACCAGCTGCAACTGCTAAAGCGACGCCAGCTCCTGCAACGGCTGCGACCGGTAAGTCTGCGGGCGATGTCAATTCACTGAAATCCGCATCGGGTTCGCATTACACCCTGCAGCTCAGCTCCTCTTCAAACTACGACAACCTCAGCGGTTGGGCGAAGAAAGAGAATCTGAAAAACTACGTGGTGTATGAGACGTCCCGTAACGGTCAGCCATGGTATGTGCTGGTAAGCGGTATTTACGCCTCTAAAGATGATGCGAAACGTGCCGTGACCACGCTGCCAGCTGACGTCCAGGCGAAGAACCCGTGGGCGAAACCGCTGCGTCAGGTTCAGACCGACCTGAAATAATCGCCGTTTCTTGACAGAAACCGTCCCTTCGCGCAGCCTTGAGGCCGCGCGAAGTGGACGTAGAAGCGCAGTATGCTGTCGGAGCTTTTTCCACAGCCGGAGACAGTGTAATTAGTCAGGCCGCATGAAAAAAAATCGCGCTTTTCTTAAATGGGCGGGGGGAAAGTACCCTCTGCTCGACGATATAAGACATCATCTGCCTGATGGCGATTGTCTGGTTGAACCTTTCGTTGGTGCTGGATCGGTATTCCTGAATACCGATTTTTCGCGTTATATCCTCGCTGATATCAACAGCGACCTCATTGAACTCTATAAAATAGTCAAAACGCGCGCCGATGAGTATATCGAGCAGGCGCGGGTGATGTTTGTGCCTGAAACAAACAACGCCGAAAGCTACTACCTGCTGCGTGAAGAGTTTAACCGCAGTAGTGACCTGTTCCGTCGCGCCGTGTTGTTTTTATACCTTAATCGCCACGGCTATAACGGCCTGTGTCGCTATAACCTGCGCGGTGAGTTTAACGTCCCGTTTGGGCGTTATAAGAAACCTTACTTCCCGGAAGCTGAGCTGCGTCACTTTGCCGTGAAGGCACAGTATGCTGAATTTTATTGTGAATCGTATGAAGCGTGTATGACGCGTGCCGATGCGCGTTCGGTCGTGTATTGCGATCCGCCATATGCACCCTTAACGGCGACGGCGAACTTCACCGCATACCATACCAACAGCTTCAGCCTTGAACAGCAGGCTTTTCTGGCTCAAAAGGCAGAAGAGCTGGTGTCCCAGCGTATTCCGGTACTCATTTCTAATCATCGCACCCCGATGACGTTAGATTGGTATAAAAACGCGGCAGAAACGTATACCGTAAAAGTTCGACGCAGCATTAGCCGCAATGGCGGCACGCGTAAAAAGGTGGAAGAGCTGTTGGCGCTGTATCGGCCACCAGGGAAAAAATAACGTTAATAGCCTAATGGGATAGGCTTTGAGGAGATGCGGATGAAACAGTACCTTATTGCCCCTTCAATTTTGTCGGCTGACTTTGCCCGTCTGGGGGAAGACACTGCCCGTGCGCTAGCCGCCGGGGCGGATGTGGTTCATTTCGATGTTATGGATAACCATTACGTGCCGAACCTGACCATCGGACCGATGGTGTTAAAATCGCTGCGTAATTACGGCATCACCGCACCTATTGACGTGCATCTGATGGTGAAGCCCGTTGACCGTCTGGTCCCGGATTTTGCTGCCGCAGGTGCTAGCATTATCACTTTCCACCCTGAAGCCTCCGAGCATGTCGACCGTACCTTACAGCTGATTAAAGAAAATGGCTGTAAGGCTGGTCTGGTGTTTAACCCGGCCACGTCGCTTAGCTATCTCGACTATGTGATGGATAAGCTTGACGTTATCCTGCTGATGTCGGTAAACCCTGGCTTTGGTGGACAATCCTTTATCCCTCACACCCTGGAAAAACTGCGTGAAGTCCGTCGCCGCATTGATGAATCCGGCTATGACATTCGCCTTGAAGTGGATGGCGGTGTGAAGGTAAACAATATTAGTGAAATTGCGGCAGCCGGGGCGGATATGTTTGTCGCCGGTTCGGCGATTTTCGACCAACCAGACTACAAAAAAGTCATTGATGAAATGCGCAGTGAACTGGCAAAGGTAAGTCATGGATAAATTACAAACCATTCGCGGCGTCGCGTTTGATCTCGATGGCACGCTGGTAGACAGCGCGCCAGGGCTTACCGCGGCGGTGGATAACGCCCTGTATGCACTCGAACTTCCGGTTGCTGGCGAAGAGCGTGTCATTACCTGGATCGGCAATGGCGCTGACGTATTAATGGAGCGGGCGCTGAATTGGGCCCGTCAGGAACGCGCGACGCTGCGCGCTTCACAGGGGAAACCCTCCGTCGATAGTGACGATATCCCACAGGAAGAGCAGCTACGTGTGCTGCGCAGCCTGTTTGACCGTTATTATGCCGACTTCGCCGAAGAAGGCAGCTTCCTGTTCCCGCACGTTGAACAGACGCTGGCTGCGCTGCATGACAGTGGATTACCGCTGGCGCTGGTGACCAACAAGCCGACGCCATTCGTTGCCCCTATTCTGGAATCGCTGGGCATTGCCCGCTATTTCTCTGTCGTCATCGGCGGTGACGATGTGCAGAACAAAAAGCCGCACCCGGAGCCACTGCTGAAAGTGGCCGAGAAACTGGCGTTGACCCCAGAAGCACTGCTGTTTGTCGGCGATTCACGTAACGATATTCAGGCAGCCAAAGCGGCGGGCTGTACTTCCGTTGGTCTGACCTACGGCTATAACTACGGCGAAGCGATTGCAAAAAGCGAACCGGACGTTGTCTTCGACCACTTTAATCAACTTTTGCCCGCTCTTGGGCTTGCGAATAGTGAACATCAGGAATCAAACAATGACTAAGCCCATCGTCTTTAGCGGCGCGCAGCCGTCAGGTGAACTGACCATCGGTAACTACATGGGTGCATTGCGTCAGTGGGTTAACATGCAGGATGATTACCACTGTATCTACTGCATCGTTGACCAGCACGCGATCACCGTTCGCCAGGACCCACAGGCGCTGCGTAAAGCGACGCTGGATACGCTAGCCCTGTACCTTGCTTGTGGCATTGACCCAGAAAAAAGCACCATCTTCGTTCAATCCCACGTACCTGAGCATGCACAGCTCGGCTGGGCGCTGAACTGCTACACCTATTTCGGTGAACTGAGCCGTATGACTCAGTTCAAAGATAAGTCAGCTCGTTATGCAGAAAACATTAACGCCGGTCTGTTTGATTACCCGGTACTGATGGCGGCAGATATTCTGCTGTACCAGACCAATCAAGTTCCGGTAGGCGAAGACCAGAAACAGCATCTGGAGTTGAGCCGTGACATCGCCCAGCGCTTCAATGCGATTTACGGTGATGTGTTTAAGGTTCCTGAGCCGTTTATTCCTAAGTCTGGTGCTCGCGTGATGTCCCTGCTGGAGCCGACCAAGAAGATGTCCAAGTCGGACGACAACCGTAATAACGTGATTGGCCTGCTTGAAGACCCGAAATCGGTCGTGAAGAAGATCAAACGTGCGGTGACCGATTCCGAAGAGCCGCCTGTTGTGCGCTATGACCTGAAAGAGAAAGCGGGTGTGTCTAACCTGCTGGATATTCTTTCGGGTGTCACAGGGCAGAGTATCCCTGAGCTGGAACAACACTTCGAAGGCAAGATGTACGGCCACCTGAAAGGGGAAGTGGCGGATGCGGTGTCTGGTATGCTGACTGAGTTACAGGAGCGTTATAACCGCTACCGTAACGATGAAGCATTCCTGCAGAAGATCATGAAAGACGGGGCCGAGAAAGCCAGCGCCCATGCATCGCAAACGCTGAAAGCGGTATATGAAGCTATTGGTTTTGTCGCTAAACCGTAATTGGCTTTATTCATAAGAAAACCGGGATATTCCCGGTTTTTTATTATCGACACAAATATATATTCGATTAGTTGACGGATGCTACGTCGCCACAGCCGCCAATAATTTTGGAAATAGAAATAGCGGGGTGCAGCAGATAATCATAAGAACAGGTTTTATTTTTGTTCTGAATAGTACCAGTACAAGCCGTCAGAGTAGACAGTGCCAGCACCACAGCCGCAGCTTTGAGCATGTTCTTCATTTATAATCCCTTTTAATTAAATAATTTTATTTATGCATAATTCCGTATGCTTTAAAAACATGATTGAATTAAGCTGAAATATATAAGCTCAAAATCAAATGCTGTGTCAATTAAGTTAGTTGTTTGATTAATTAAAGATTGAATTAAGTAATAATAATAATTGGAAATATATAAGGTAAAACAACAGGGAAGCGTGCTATACGCAAAGGTATAGCGCGGATATAAAGTCTGGATTCAGATTAATGATTGGAGAACCAGTTTAGCTTATTACGTAGCCCTACCACGCGACCAACGATAATCAGCGCCGGGCTTGCCATCTGCTGTGCCAGTTCGCCCAGCTGTGACAGTTCACCATCCACGACGCGCTGGGTAATTGCTGTACCGTTCTCTACGATAGCCACCGGCATATTGGCCTGCATACCGTGCTCAATCAGCTTCTGCTGGATAGTGGCAGCCTGATTCAGTCCCATATAAAACACCAGCGTCTGTTTTTCAGCCGCCAGATTTTCCCAATCTAGCTCGCCACCGGTTTTCAGGTGCCCGGTAACCAGGCGTACACTTTGGGCATAATCGCGATGGGTCAGCGGAATACCGGAGTAAGCCGAGCAACCAGAAGCCGCGGTGATACCGGGCACCACCGAGAATGGGATACCGGCTTCGCACAGCGTTTCAAGTTCTTCACCGCCACGGCCAAAGATGAATGGGTCGCCCCCCTTCAGACGGACAACGCGTTTACCTTTCTGCGCTTCATTTAGCAGGATCTGGTTAATTTCATCCTGCGGCACACAATGGTAACCCGCACGTTTACCGACGAAGATGCGATCGGCATCGCGGCGTACCAGATTCATAATGTCGTCTGACACCAGCCGGTCGTAGACCACCACGTCCGCTTGTTGGATTTGCTGTAAGCCTTTTAGCGTCAGCAGTCCAGCATCGCCAGGACCTGCGCCTACCAGCACCACTTCACCGCGATGATCCAGCGGTGTATTCAGTAGCTGCTCGGTCGCTTGTGTAATAGCCTGCTTATCCTGATTCGCCAGTGATTGTGCCAGACGGTCGTTGATAAACAGCTTCTCCCAGAAGCGACGACGCTCACCCATGGTGGCAAACTGCTGCTTCACGCGTGCGCGTAATTGCCCAGCGTAAAGGGCAACCTGTCCAAGATGCTGCGGCAGAACGGATTCCAGCTTTTCACGCAGCAGACGCGCCAGCACCGGCGAGGTACCGCCGGAAGAGACGGCGACCATTAGCGGCGAGCGGTCGATAATCGATGGCATAATGAAGCTGGCCGCCTTCGGTGCATCCACTACGTTGCAGAAAATCCGCCGTGCTTCAGCTTCATCGCTCACCTGTTGATTTACCGCATCATCGTCGGTGGCGGCAATCGCCAGCCAGCATGGTTCGAGCAGCGCAGGTTGAAAATCACCTTCTACCAGCGTCAGCATTCCCGCTTCTGCCCAAACGTGGAACTGTGGAACGTATTCCCGTGCGTTTACCGTCAGACGTGCCCCTGCATCCAGCAGCAGGCGTGCTTTACGCTCGGCGACATCACCGCCGCCGACCAGCAAACAATCACGATCGCGCAGTTGGCAAAAAATGGGTAAGTGATCCAAGGGGCAACCTCACGGAATAGAGAAATTCGGGGGGGTGAATAATGCGGGTAAGGATAACAGCAGTCATCGTATGGAATATACGAATTTTCCTGCTGTTACCCCTTTAAGGTCATAAGTTTTAGCTATTACTTATATACACTTCATCTTTCAAGCTGCCTCGGCGTTGGCTGCGCTCGCTCACCCCAGTCACGTACTTATGTACGCTCTGGGGATTAGCTCCCTTGCCGCGTTACTCGGCTTACAGCCTCGCCCCTTCGGGGCCAGCGCAAGCGCTGTTCAACACGCTAAAGCGTGTTGTGATGCAACTTGAATGATTTTGTGTATATAGCAAAAATGATCAGGCTTTTAACTGCACCTGGCCATCTTTAACGCGAACATCATAATGGGCGACGGAATGGCTTTCGTCTTCCATGCACAGGCCGTCACTCAAACGGAAACGCTGTTTTTTCAACGGACTGGCAACCCATAGTTCGCCCTGGTGTTCAGCAATCAGGCCACGAGACAGTACGCTCGACTCGAAGAACGGGTCGATGTTGCTGATGGCGAACACCTGGTTGTCGGCGTATGGGCGGAAGAGGGCAACCTGTTTGTCGCCCAGCAGTGCGCAGACACCTGTTGCAGGCAGGATGGCGTCAATCTTGCAGATATTTATCCACTGGCTCATGCGTTTTCCTCCACCAGAGTAACCGGAATGCGTTCATACGGTGTCGCCGGACGATGCTGAGCACGCTCGGAGACCACCTGGACATTCGGGTCACGCTGTTCGCTGTTGATAAAGTGTTTGAAACGAACCTGCGCTGCGGGATCGTTAACGGTTTCAGTCCATTCACAGGCAAAGGCTTCACGCAGACGGGCGATCTCTTCTTCCAGATGCTGATTCAGGCCCAGCTTGTCGTCGATGATCACTGAACGCAGATAGTCGATCCCGCCTTCCAGGTTATCCAGCCACGGCGCGGTACGCGTCAGTTTATCGGCGGTACGGATGTAGAACATCATGAAGCGGTCGAGGTACTTGATAAGCGTATCGCGGTCGAGGTCAGCCGCCAGCAGATCCGCGTGGCGCGGTTTCATGCCGCCGTTGCCGCAGACGTACAGGTTCCAGCCTTTCTCGGTGGCGATGATGCCCACGTCTTTACCCTGAGCTTCCGCACATTCGCGAGTACAGCCAGAGACGCCAAACTTCATCTTATGCGGCGTACGAATGCCCTTGTAGCGGTTTTCCAGCTCAACGCCGAAGCCTACGCTGTCGCCGACGCCATAACGGCACCACGTGCTGCCTACGCAGGTTTTTGCCATACGCAGCGCTTTAGCGTAGGCATGACCGGTTTCGAAGCCCGCTTCAATCAGCTGACGCCAGATTTCTGGCAGGTCATCTTTTTGTGCACCGAATAGGCCGATACGCTGAGAACCGGTGATTTTGGTGTACAGATTAAATTCGCTGGCGATACGGCCGACGGCAACCAGGCCTTCCGGGGTGATTTCACCACCCGCAGAGCGCGGGATGACGGAATAAGTCCCGTCTTTCTGGATGTTAGCCAGGAAGTTATCGTTGGTATCCTGCAGCGGTGTGTGCTGCGGCTTGAGGATGAACTCGTTCCAGCAAGAGGCCAGCAGGGAACCGACGGTCGGTTTACACACTTCACAGCCGTAGCCTTTACCGTATTTTGCCAGCAGTTCGTCGAAGGTTTTGATGCCTTCTACGCGGATCAGGTGGTAGAGCTCCTGACGGGTAAACGCAAAGTGTTCACACAGGCTGTGGTTGACTTCGATGCCTTGTTTCGCCAATTCGGCATTGAGCACCTGAGTGACCAGCGGGATACAGCCGCCGCAGCCGGTACCGGCTTTGGTTTCTGCTTTCAGCGCGGCGACGGTGTGGCAACCTTTGTTGATAGCGGCGATCAGTGCGCCTTTGGTGACGTCAAAGCACGAACAAATCTGTGCGCTGTCCGGCAGTTTATCGACGCCGATAGAGGGCTTACCGCCGCTCGCATGGGCAGGCAGGATCAGCGCGTCTGGGTTTTCCGGCAATTCAATGGCGTTCAGCGCCAATTGCAGTAGGTTGCCGAAGTCGCTGGTGTCACCCACCAGTACCGCGCCAAGCAGCGTTTTATTGTCCGGGCTGACGATAAGACGTTTGTAGACCTCTTTGTTTTCGTCGAGGTAAACGTAGCTGCGTGCGCCCGGCGTACGGCCGTGTGCATCGCCAATACCACCGACGTCTACGCCCAGCAGTTTCAGCTTGGCGCTCATGTCCGCACCCTGGAAGCTGTTTTCGTTACCGAGGATATGGTCAACGGCAACCTGCGCCATTTTATAGCCTGGTGCGACCAGGCCGTAAACGCGGTTTTTCCAGCTGGCGCATTCGCCGATAGCGTAGATATCCGGGTCAGAGGTCTGGCAGCTGTCGTTGATCATGATGCCGCCGCGCTGACCGACTTCCAGACCACATTGGGTGGCCAGTTTGTCGCGTGGGCGAATACCGGTGGAGAAGACGATAAAATCGACTTCCAGCTGGCTGCCGTCGGCGAAACGCATGGTTTTACGCGCTTCTTCACCTTCCTGCACGATCTCTTTGGTGTTCTTATTAGTGTGAACTTTCACACCCATGCTTTCGATTTTGCGTTTGAGCTGTTCGCCGCCCATCTGATCGAGCTGTTCAGCCATCAGCATTGGGGCAAATTCGATAACGTGCGTTTCGACGCCGAGGTTTTTCAGCGCGCCTGCGGCTTCGAGGCCGAGCAGACCGCCGCCGACTACCGCACCGCGTTTGCTACGGCGGGCGCAGGATTCAATGGCGTTCAGATCTTCAATGGTACGGTAAACGAAGCAATCTTGAGTTTCAGACCCTTTGATCGGTGGGATCCACGGGTAAGATCCGGTCGCCATGATCAGTTTGTCATAAAAGACGGTACGGCCAGCGCTGGAGTGGATCACCTTTTCTTTACGGTTGATGGTGATAGCGCGTTCGCCGACCAGAACTTTGACACCGTGCTTCTCGTAGAAACCTTCACGGACCAGCGACAGTTCTTCTGCCGTGTGGTGAGAGAAGTAAGAAGAAAGGTGGACGCGGTCGTAGGCGATGCGGGGTTCTTCACAGAAGACGGTAATATCAAGCTGGCTTGCGTCGGTTTTATCGAGAATGTCCTCGATGAAACGGTGGCCGACCATGCCATTACCGATAATTGCGAGTCTGACTTTGCTCATTTTTGCCTCGATTTCTATTCTAATACTGCCTACCTTAACGATTCAGCTATTGGGATTATTGATTCAAATCAATTCAGCCTTTACCTACCACTTAATGAGTAGCGTGATGATTTTTAAGTGGTTTTGTAAGTTGCGGAAAATACTCAACTTTATGGGGTGGGTGTTTTTTGAGCGAAAAGTGTGAAAAATCGGCAGGGGGAGAAGGTGAAGCCTGGAGGGGGTTCCGTCCACCTTAAGTTGGGCAGAACATGTCGTTTCATCACCTGTGAACGGGTTAAGGGGGGCGGCCGCGCCCCCCTTAACAATCCCCGCGGCCCCGCAGGGAAATCGGTGCTTCGCACTGCGCTCGCCTCCGAACTCCAGCCTGCGGCACGGCGAAACTCGACGTCCTGTCTCGCTTCGCCTCAGTCCGCCATCCGGGCGGACTGACCTTGTCTTCCGTTCTCCGACTCGCCGATTTCAGCGGGGACTCATCGGTTTCAGAATGATTGGTTTTGGTTGTTAAATTAAGGGCAAGACTGAGCAGTTTAAGAATGATTGGTTTTAGCTTTTAACTTAAAGACCGCACGGGCTTTGGTGGCGTCTAAATCGCCGAAGCGTTCCCTGTAGGCCGGGGCAGCCCACATGGATGTGGGCTGAGGGCGTGGTTTACATGGATGTAAACTCGCGCCCGACCCGAAGCCGGAAGGGATAAGCTGAGGGAACCGCGCAGCGGCGATTTTGCCGCCAGAGCCTGGGGGTGCAGGGGGCGGCGGCGATTGGCCGCCCCTTGCGTGCTCCCTGCGCCCGCGCGTGTTATATGGCGAGATCTAAAAGGGAGCGCAACAGGGCACTACACCCCATAAGGCTCCCCACGCAAATTAGTGAGAAGCATCCACCGCATGCTGACGATGACGACTCACAAACCCAAGCACCAGACACATCACAAACACCACCGCATAAAGCGCATTAGAAGTCGTCAATGCCGCCAGCGGCCCGCTGCTCGCCACAATCGGCCCAGTCACAACAAACGTCAGCATCGTGCCGATGGTGCCGCAGGTCAGCACAAAGTTAACCAGTTTGGGTGAGGCGATTTTGGTCTGCAAAGAACCCAACGTAATAATTGAGGTGTAGATAGCGCTGGAGAAAAAGCCCAGCGTCAGGATAAACCAGGCCAGATGCTGCGGATCGCCGTGGTTAAACAGATACATCATCACCGTCGCAATCCCCGCCAGCACCGTCAGAATGCGTTGCAGATCGAAGAAACGCAGAATGAAGCTAAACGCCCACATGCCGAACATATAAGACATCCAGAAATCGCTGACCAGTTTACCGGCATCGTTCAGGCTCATACCCAGACCCTTGGCATACTCTGGAACCCACGAAATAAAGCCCAGTTGACCGAGGATGTAGCACAGCGCGGCAACGGACAGGAACAGCACGCCGATACCCCATTTCTCCTTCGCCACCGGCTGGTCTTCCTGCTGCGCTTTTTTGCCCAGCACCGGGAAGTCACAACCGAAGGTCAAAACAAAGATAGCCACGTAGATCAGGCCAATACACGCGTAAACCCAGTACCACTCAATGGTACGCGCCAGCAGCCAGGCGGCCAGCATCGGGAAGATCATCCCGGCCATGCTGAAGAAGGAGTCGGTGAACAGCAGACGCGCGCCGCGCTGACGACCTTCATACATATGGGTAATCAGGAACGTACCGATGGACATGGTGATACCGCTGACCAGACCCAGCACGAACATCGCTGCGGAGAACAGCGCCAGGCTGTGGCTGGTCATCAGCCCTGCGACCGCCAGCAACATCAGAATAAAGCCAAAACGCAGCTGCGTTTTCAGTGGGACAATTTCCATCAGCCAGGCATTCAGGAAAATCGAGATCAGGATCCCAGCGTTCAGGAAGGTAAAGGTGTTACTCATGCTGGAAACCGGCAGATTAAAATAATCGGCAATATTTCCCATCACCATCCCGGTGACAATTACCAACGCACCGGTAAGGGCGTAGGAGAAGAAGCTGATCCATGTGAGCTTGATACGGTTGCTGTTAGTCATGACTGGCCTGTGAATAGTTGTGTAAAGCGCGTTGACTCTGCGCTGAGCGGGCAGATTTTATTCACTGTAGTGATGTATTCATAGTTTTATTACGCAAACGATGACGTATTACACTTTTCTATGTGATCCAGATCACAAAAATAAATGCATCGATTCTTAGCTTGATCATTATGAACGTTACATACATGTAAACTTTGGTAAAGCACTGGCCTGAGGGGCTAAGCCTCTTTAGAATCAAGCCACTTGCTTCCCTACTGCACTCGTTAAAGGATTTCTCATGCTCAAATCAACTCTGGCGGCCGTGGCGGCTGTTTTCGCTCTTTCCGCGATGGCTCCTGCAGCTTTAGCAGCAACCAATGACCCGCATGTTCTGCTGACCACGTCGGCTGGCAACATCGAGCTGCAGCTGGATAGCCAGAAAGCGCCCGTTTCTGTTGAAAACTTCCTGAAGTATGTCAACAGTGGTTTCTATAACAACACCACGTTCCACCGTGTGATCCCGGGCTTTATGGTTCAGGGCGGCGGCTTTAACGAGCAGATGCAGCAGAAGCAGCCAAATCCACCGATTAAAAACGAAGCCGATAACGGCCTGCGTAACACCCGTGGCACTATCGCGATGGCGCGTACTGCCGATAAAGACAGCGCAACCAGCCAGTTCTTTATCAACGTGGCCGACAATGCTTTCTTAGATCACGGCCAGCGTGATTTTGGCTATGCCGTATTCGGCAAAGTGGTTAAGGGGATGGATGTGGCTGACAAAATTTCCCAGGTGCAGAGCCATAACGTAGGGCCGTACCAGAATGTGCCGTCCAAGCCTATCGTTATCCTGTCAGCAAAAGTCTTACCGTAAGCTTTGTGGGGCGGCGTTGTGCATGAGGCTGCCGCCCTTATCGCTAAAGCAGTAAGCACCCGGTAGAATGGCGGCAGATAAACGACCGGAGCCGCCATGATCCTGCTGATTGATAACTACGATTCCTTTACCTGGAACCTCTACCAGTATTTTTGTGAGCTGGGGGCCAGCGTAACGGTCAGACGTAACGATGACATCACCCTCGATGATATCGCTCAGCTCGCACCGGACAAAATCGTTATCTCCCCCGGCCCCTGCACGCCAGATGACGCCGGTATCTCCCTTGATGTGATTCGCCACTATGCGGGAAAAGTACCGCTGCTCGGTGTTTGCTTAGGCCATCAGGCGATCGCGCAGGCATTTGGGGCGCGTATCGTTCGTGCGGCGAAAGTGATGCACGGGAAAACCTCACCGATTACCCACCAGCAGCAGGGCGTGTTTCGGGGTTTGAATAACCCGCTAACCGTCACTCGCTACCATTCTTTGTTGATTGACCCTGATACGTTAGCCGATTGTTTTGAGGTAACCGCACGTAGTGAGGTGGGGGAAATTATGGGGATTCGTCACCGACAGTGGGATTTGGAAGGCGTGCAGTTCCACCCGGAGAGTATCCTTAGCGAGCAAGGGCACGAACTACTGGCAAACTTTCTCAACCGATAGTCGTTGCTATCAAGTGATTTTTTATGCATATTTTATGGATATAATTTCACAACTATCGCGACATCGTTTGAAGAAGGGCATGACATGGAAACCAAACAACCTGCAATCACCCGCGCGACCTTCGATCAGGTCATTTTGCCCATTTATGCACCGGCAGAGTTTATCCCGGTCAAAGGCAAAGGGAGTCGCGTGTGGGATCAGCAAGGCAAAGAGTACATCGATTTTGCCGGCGGCATCGCGGTCACGGCATTGGGGCACTGTCATCCGGCGTTGGTTGAGGCGCTGAAAAGTCAGGGTGAAACGCTGTGGCATACCAGCAACGTCTTTACCAACGAGCCTGCGCTGCGTCTGGGGCAGAAGTTAGTGGATGCCACCTTTGCCGAGCGCGTGGTGTTTATGAACTCCGGTACAGAAGCGAACGAAACCGCCTTTAAACTGGCGCGTTACTATGCCTCGACTCGTCATAGCCCTTACAAAACAAAAATTATCGCCTTCCATAATGCCTTCCATGGACGTTCGCTGTTTACCGTCTCCGTGGGCGGTCAGCCGAAGTATTCCGATGGATTTGGTCCGAAACCAGCCGATATTATCCATGTGCCGTTTAACGACCTGCATGCGGTAGAAGCGGTGATGGACGACCATACCTGCGCGATAGTTGTCGAGCCGATTCAGGGTGAAGGTGGCGTACTGGCGGCAACTCCGGAGTTCCTGCAAGGCCTGCGCGCGTTGTGTGATAAGCATCAGGCGCTGCTGGTCTTTGATGAAGTGCAGAGCGGTATGGGCCGCACCGGTTCGTTGTTTGCCTACATGCACTATGGCGTGACGCCGGACATTCTGACCAGCGCCAAAGCGCTGGGCGGCGGTTTCCCGGTCAGTGCGGTGCTGACCACCGAAGATATTGCCAATGCGTTCCACGTCGGTTCACACGGCTCAACCTATGGCGGTAACCCGCTGGCCTGCGCCGTCGCCGGTGCGGCATTCGATATTATCAACACGCCAGAAGTGCTCAACGGCGTCAATGCGAAACGTGAACGGTTTGTGCAGCATTTGCAGCAGATTAATTCGAAGTACGATCTGTTCAGCGATGTACGCGGGATGGGCCTGTTGATTGGTGCTGAGTTGAACGCGAAGTACAAAGGGCGCGCGCGTGATTTCCTCTACGCGGCGGCAGACGTCGGTGTAATGGTACTGAATGCCGGCCCGGACGTGATGCGCTTTGCGCCATCGCTGGTGGTGGAAGAAGTGGATATTGACGAAGGGATGCAGCGCTTCTCGCAGGCCGTGGCGAAAATCGTTAGCTAGCTCGTCGCTTTAACCAGCCGCCATGACGTGGGCGCTGACGCCAGGCCACCGATGAGATGGTGTGCATGGTGTTCAGATGCCCCAGAATACGCTGGAGATGCTGTTCCATGGTGCTTAACGCCCCATGGGACAGCGCGTCCGGCGACTCCATAATGTTCACCTCGCCGCCACTCCCCGCCTCATCATACTCCAGACGCTGCTGACAGCGTTGTAGGGCAATTTCGCACGACTCCAGATACTGTTGCGCCAGATTCGGCGTCAGCATGGTGTGCTCGCGCGCAAGCGTCGTCATCGCGTTGATATGCTCGACGATAAACTGACTGTGGGTGACCCACAGTTTCATGTCTTCCAGATAACGCGGGTTAAAGCCCGGCTCCTGCATAGCCTGATTAAGGGTGTTGAACAGCGTATTGTGGGCCTGGTTTACGCGCATGCGCTGATAGGCAAGCTTAGGGGCCTGTGGGTCTGGGCTTAGGATCAGGCGAATGGCTTCCTGATCGGCCTCCAGCGCTGCCTGGGCATTTTGTCGCAGTTGACCGCTTTGCCATTGTGGCCATAGCCAGAGCATACCGCCGAAGGCAATCAGGCAGCCGATAATGGTGTCGATAAAGCGGGCAACGATAAACTGCTCCCCATTTAACGTGAGTATTTGCAGGGTATATACCGCCGTGACGGTAAAACCAACGGTGGCCCAGCCGTAGCTGCGGCGAATAATCAGGTAGCTGCCGAGGGTGATAATCAGCATCCCGGCAAGCGCTAGCCCTTGTGGCGCGTGGAAGTGCAGGGCGATCGCTGCAATCACCAGACCGGCAAGCGTACCTGCTGCCCGGTGGAAAATTCGTACGCGGGTTGCGCCATAGCCGTTTTGCGTTACCAGCAGTACCGTCATCAGGATCCAATACGGTTTTGGCAGATGCAGCGCTGTGCCCATTAGGCTAGCGATACTCAGCATGACGCTTAGCCTGCCCGCGTTGCGCAGGGCGGGGGATTTTAGCGACAGGTAGCTCTTGATTGCCGGGAACAACGGCAGGCGACGTTCTTTATCCGCCATCAGGTCTCGCGGATACAGTGGGCGCTGGGCTCGTAACACTCTGGCGATTCGGCTGAAGTGCCAGGCGCAGAACTGGCCGACCGGATTATCAGGATGTTGGTCAGCGATTTTTTCCAGCGCGCCAATCTGCTTGTCCATGGTGAAACGGCTAGGGTAGCGGTGGTAGAGAATATCATCCGCCAGCACGCGCAAACGTGCGGCGACGGTCTGAGCGTTCCAGCGGATCACCGCTTCCGCGTGGCTACGCTCAACGAGCTTTTGCACCTCTTCCGGCTGGTGCAGGCTAACGGAGATATGCTCCTGTAAATCCAGCCCTACCTGAAAAGCGCGCAGCAGGCGTTTGTAATCGTTGTGCTGGTTCGCCGCCAGCATGTGCAGCTGCTGGTAGCATTGGGAGATTAAATCCACCACCTTTTGCTGACGGTTTAACAGCGGTGGCAGCGCAGTGCTGGGGTCAGTATGCTGAGTCAGCAGGCTGTACTTGGCTTCACAGTAGTCGGCGAGCTGGCGATAGAGCAGGCTCAGCGATTCGCGCAGCGGCTGTTCGCGCCACATCCAGAACCACCACCAGTTAAATAATCCGTACCACAGTGTGCCGAGCGCATAGAGCAGTAGCGGCTGCCAGATAGGCATATTGCCCGCAAGACTGAGGGTGAAAATAGCGGCAATCAGCGAGGCGGGTAGCAGTCGTCCATGTAATGCGCTGATTTCAGCCGTCACCCCAAGTAAAAGGGCGAGCCCGGTCAGGATGAGCGGTAGCGGGACCTCTTTTGCCAGTAATAGCTGTACCGCCAGACTGCATCCGGCAAACAGGCAGCCGCCGATAGTCAGACGTTTGAAAAAACGTTTATGCGGGGTATCAAGACCAGCGATATTGCAGCAAGCGGGAACCAACGAGAACAGCAGGCCTTGTTGAAGATGGCCGAAGAGCAGGCCAATGGCGACCGGCAAACATAACACCAGCGTTTGCCGCAGTGCATAGTTGACTTCCGGGTGGTAAATCAGCCTGCGCCACATGAGGGAAAACAAAAACGGCATACTGCGTTAGCACTATGCCGTTTTGGCTGGATCAGCGGGTGCCGTAGACGACAATCGTTTTGCCGTGTGCGGAGATCAGATTCTGATCTTCCAGCATTTTCAGAATACGGCCCACGGTTTCGCGGGAACAACCAACGATCTGACCGATTTCCTGACGGGTGATTTTAATCTGCATACCGTCTGGGTGGGTCATTGCGTCCGGCTGTTTGGCCAGATTCAGCAGGGTCTGGGCGATACGTCCGGTCACGTCCAGGAATGCCAGGTTGCCGACTTTTTCAGAGGTAATCTGCAGACGACGTGCCATTTGCGAAGACAAACGCATCAGGATGTCTGGGTTTACCTGAATCAGCTGACGGAATTTTTTATAAGAGATTTCAGCAACTTCACAAGCGGTTTTTGCCCGTACCCATGCGCTGCGTTCCTGGCCTTCTTCGAACAGGCCTAACTCGCCGATAAAGTCACCCTGGTTGAGGTAAGAGAGGATCATCTCTTTGCCTTCTTCATCCTTGATGAGTACAGCCACTGAGCCTTTGACGATGTAATACAGCGTTTCAGCTTTTTCACCCTGGTGAATCAGCGTGCTCTTCGATGGGTACTTATGAATATGGCAATGAGACAAGAACCATTCGAGAGTCGGGTCTGTTTGCGGTTTGCCAAGCACCATGCGCGGTTATCCTCTGTTATAAGCTCTTCCCAGCGGCAAAAACATTGCAGCCACTGGTTGCAATAGTATCCTTCCCGTTACCTGGGAAGTCGGCTGTCGAATCGTGCCGCAGCCTGTAATGTGATGTCCTCTGCATACATGCAGTACGTTTATGTATTACCGTAGCATCCCGACTGTTTTAGCATAGCTTTCGGCGCGTGTCTCCTGGTGTCTCGCTTCAGCATGACGGCGATCGCCTTCCATTGCGAGAATTGTTATGTACGCGTAATCTGAGAAGAAAATTGCAACCTGGGAGTTAAATAATATGCAAGCGCGTGTGAAATGGATTGAAGGCTTAACCTTCCTCGGTGAGTCCGCTTCAGGCCACCAGATTTTGATGGACGGCAACTCGGGTGATAAAGCCCCAAGCCCGATGGAAGTGGTCCTGATGGCAGCCGGTGGCTGTAGTGCAATTGATGTGGTTTCCATTTTGCAAAAGGGCCGCAACGACGTCACTGATTGCGAAGTGAAACTGACTTCCGAACGTCGTGAAGAGGCGCCGCGCCTGTTCACACATATCAACCTGCACTTCATCGTGACGGGTAAAGATCTTAAAGATGCCGCGGTTGCTCGTGCGGTGTCCCTGTCTGCGGAGAAATACTGCTCGGTTGCGCTGATGCTCGAAAAAGCGGTGAATATCACCCACTCTTATGAAGTGATTGAGGGCTGATTGCATATGACACGTAGCCCGGCCAAGCGCAGCGCCGCCGGGAACGCTGTTAACGCCGTTTAGCTTCTTCCTTCCATCAAACGCTGCACCAGCGGCATCATAATGAGTTCCATCGCCAGCCCGAGCTTGCCGCCGGGAACCACCAGCGTATTCATGTGCGAAATAAACGATCCTTGCAGCATCGCCAGCAGCCACGGGTAATCGATGTTATCAAGATTACGGAAGTGAATGACCACAAAGCTCTCATCGAGCGATGGAATACTTTTGGCGGCGAAAGGATTTGAGGTATCGACCGTCGGGACGCGCTGGAAGTTGATGTGGGTGCGAGAGAACTGTGGCGTGATGTAGTTGATATAGTCCTCCATCGAACGCACCACCGAATCCATCACCGCTTCACGCGAGTGCCCGCGCTCGCTGGTGTCGCGGATCATTTTCTGGATCCACTCAAGGTTAACGATAGGCACCACGCCCACCAACAAATCCACATGGCGCGCGACATCATTTTGTGGCGTCACTACGCCGCCGTGTAGCCCTTCATAGAACAAGACATCGGTTGGCTCCTGCAAGGGTTGCCAGGGGGTGAACGTTCCCGGCACTTGATTCCACGGCACGGCTTCATCGTAAGTGTGTAAATACTTGCGCGACTGGCCGCTACCGTTAACACCATAGTCGCGGAAAGTTTGTTCCAGCAGGCCAAAGTCGTTGGCGTCTGGGCCGAAATAGCTGATATGCCGACCGGCATCGCGTGCCTTACGGATTGCCATGTCCATTTCCGGACGGGTATAACGGTGGAAGCTGTCACCTTCAACTTCTGCGGCACGCAGGTTGAGTTGACCAAAAATTTTTCGGAATGCCAGGCTGGTGGTGGTGGTTCCTGCACCGCTGGAGCCGGTTACGGCAATAACTGGGTGTTTGGCAGACATGCGAATAACTCCTGAACAGACTACAGGAAGCCAATTAGCTCTCTGCAATAAGTATATACCCGTCATACTTCAAGTTGCATGTGCGTTGGCTGCGCTCGCTCACCCCAGTCACTTACTAGTGTAAGCTCCTGGGGATTCGTTCCCTTGCCGCTTTCCTGCAACTCGAATTATTTAGGGTATAGTTAACCGCGAAATTGGTTACGGGGCATGATGTTGACGGTCTCGTGAAGTTCAGACCAGACCAGCACCGCTTCGCCTGTTTGTAACTGGTGTTTGACGTCGGCGACCTTTTGCGCAAGTGAACGTTCATATTCACCATAATCAGTGCCTTCGCGCAAGACAAAGCTTTCAATCAATCTATCCAGCGTGTCCGGGGCGAGGTCCTGCCAGGGAATCATCATGCCTTCACTCCTAACCAGGTCATCAGCCAGGCGGGGATGCGTTTTTCCAGCCACATTTCCGGGTGGCGGAGGGTTCCACCGATAAATCCGACGTGGCCGCCGTGTTCGGTTAGCTGATACTCAACGTTATCCGGCAGTTCTTCCTGTGCGGGAATAGAGTGATGATCCATAAAGGGATCGTCTTTTGAATGGATAATCAGCGTTGGCTTGGTGATTTTGCTTAACGTCGGCATCGCGCTGCACTGACGATAGTAGTCGATAGCATCGGCAAAACCGTGGATCTTCGAGGTGATTGAATCATCGAACTCACGGATCCGGCGCATGCTTTTTAGCTGGCGCAGATCCACCGGCAGCGAGCCGGGATAAGCCTTGAGCTTGCGCGCTGCGTTGCCTTTCAACAGGTTCAGCAGATAGCGCTGATAAACGCGTGAGAAGCCTTTATCCATATGATAGCTACAGGCTTCGAGCATAAACGGTGCCGAGACAATCACCGCCGCATCTATTGGCACATCATCGCCTTCTTTTGCCAGCAGACAGGCCAGCATGTTACCGCCCAGCGAATAGCCAACCGCCGCGGTTGGTGCTTCACCAAACTCGCGCTTAAGCCACTGCAAGAACCAGGTGCCATCTTCCGTTTCACCGGAGTGATAAATACGGTTCAGGCGGTTTGGTTCACCGCTACAGCCGCGAAAATGCATCACCACACCCAGCCAGCCCTGTTGTCTTGCGGCATTAATCAGACCGTGAGCATAGGGGCTGTGCAGGCTACCTTCCAGACCATGAAACACCACCAGACGCGGTTTATGGCGTGCTGCTTGCGGATCTTCGCTCCAGGCGAGATCGACAAAATCACCGTCCGGCAGTTCCAGGCGCTGCCAGCAGGGCGTGAATTGCAGCTTACGACGGATAAGGCGCGGCAGCATCGTCTGTAAATGACGATTGCTCACGCCGCGCATCGGCACGAAATCCGCGCTGCTTGTAATGTCGATACTGAGATCGTGATGGGTTGTTTCAGTCATAACTCGGCGATGTTCACAAAAATCTGGCGCCTACTATACCGCCACTTTGCCATCGTGTTTATGAAAATGAGGGGTGGGTAGCCCTTTTTATCCCTTTCGGATCTGATCCTCATCACAAATTGTTACTTCAATTATTACTCTCAAGCTAATGATTCACGCCTACGCTTAATTGATGACTTTCTCACCAGAGCGCACACTCTTTCCAGTGTTAAGCAATCAAAATGATTCGCTGAATCAGGAGGTTAATAATGTTATCTGGGCAAACACCAGCACGAGTCTGGAACACCCGCCGCACAGAAAAACAGCGGCGTCTGGCTTCCGTTCCGGTGCAGGGCAAGGTTCTGCCGACCGCAGACCTGACCGCGATGCTGGAATTACTTATCGCGCCGGGTGACCGCGTGGTATTAGAAGGGAATAACCAAAAGCAGGCAGATTTCTTATCTCGCATGCTGGCTGAAGTTAACCCGCAAAAAGTGCACGACCTGCACATGATTATGCCAAGCGTCGGACGCAGCGAGCATCTGGATATCTTCGAAAAAGGTATCGCTCGCAAGCTGGACTTCTCTTTCTCCGGTACCCAAAGCCTGCGTATTTCGCAGCTACTGGAAGATGGTCAGCTGGAAATTGGCGCCATCCACACCTACATCGAACTTTACTCCCGTCTGTATGTTGACCTGTCGCCAAACGTGGCGCTGATTGCCGGTTTCAAAGCCGACCGCAAAGGTAACCTCTACACCGGGGCGAGTACCGAAGATACCCCGGCGCTGGTTGAAGCCGCCGCATTCCATGACGGTATCGTCATCGCGCAGGTTAACGAACTTGTCGACGATGAATGCGACCTGCCGCGCGTTGATATTCCGGGCTCATGGATTGATTACGTGGTTGTCGCCGATAAGCCGTTCTTCATTGAACCGCTGTTCACCCGTGACCCACGCCTGATCAAACAAGAACATATCCTGATGGCGATGATGGCCATTAAAGGTATCTACGCAGAACACCAGGTCCAGTCGCTCAACCACGGTATCGGCTTTAACACTGCGGCAATCGAGCTGCTGTTGCCGACCTACGGCGAACAGCTGGGTCTGAAAGGCAAAATCTGTAAACACTGGACGCTGAACCCGCATCCAACGCTGATTCCTGCTATCGAAAGCGGCTGGGTTGAAAGCGTGCACTGCTTCGGCGGTGAATTAGGGATGGAAGAGTACATCCGTGCCCGCCCAGACGTGTTCTTCACCGGTGCCGATGGTTCAATGCGTTCTAACCGTGCTTTCTGTCAGCTGGCGGGTCAGTACGCGGTCGATATGTTTATCGGTTCCACTTTGCAGGTTGATGGCTATGCCAACTCCTCAACGGTCACCCGTGGACGCCTGTCAGGTTTCGGCGGCGCACCAAACATGGGCCATGACCCGCACGGCCGTCGTCATGCAACACCTGCCTGGCTGAACATGATTACCGAACCTGACCCAATGCAGCGTGGTAAAAAACTGGTTGTTCAGATGGTTGAAACCTTCCAGGCCGGTGTGAAACCGACCTTCGTCGAGAAACTTGATGCGGTTGAAGTCGCCAAAACCTCCGGGATGCCGTTGGCACCGGTGATGATTTATGGCGATGACGTTACCCACGTTCTGACCGAAGAAGGGATCGCTTACCTCTACCGTGCAAAAGATCTTGAAGAGCGCCGGGCGATGGTGGCTGCGGTTGCCGGGATCACCGACATCGGTCTGGGCGTTGATGCGAAACGCGTCGCTGAGCTGCGTCAGAGTGGCAAGGTGGTGTATCCAGAAGATATGGGCATTCGTCGTACCGACGCGACCCGTTCTCTACTGGCCGCCGGTAGCGTGTCCGATCTCGTTGAATGGTCTGGCGGTCTTTACAACCCACCTGCGAAATTCCGGAGCTGGTAATGAAACTTCTGTCCCCGATTCAGGTTGAAGGCGGTGCCGAATGGCTGGCGCGAACCGCCACGCAGTGTCTGATTGACGAAGCGCGACTAAGCCCGAAACCCGGTCTGGTGGACAGTCGGGGGAATGGCGCGCATCACGACTTATCGCTTGCGTTAATGGAGCGCTCTGCGCACAGCCTGACCTCTACATTTCAGTCGTTGGCGCAACAAAGCTGGCAGCGTCCAGCGGATATTGCGCTCAGACAAACCATAGGGCGACTCGGTCGCGAAGGCGAGCAACAGATGATGGCGGCCACGGACGGTGTGAACACCCACCGTGGCGCGATTTGGGCACTGGGATTGTTGGTGAGCGCGGTGGCAATGCACGGTGGCACTGTTCATGCGCAGCAGGTCGCGGCGACCGCCGCCGAGCTGGCCAAACTACCGGATGCCGCCGCACCCAAAGTGTTCAGCAAAGGGCTGCGTGCGACGCACCGTTATCAGGTGCCGGGTGCACGTGAAGAGGCACAGCAGGCTTTTCCGCATGTGATGCAACGTGCGCTGCCGCAACTGCGTTTAAGCCGGTTTAACGGCAGCAGTGAAACGCACGCCAGACTCGACGCGCTGATGGCGATCATGACCTCGCTGACCGATACCTGTGTGCTGTCTCGCGCAGGTATGGAAGGGCTGGATGCCATGCAGGACGGTGCCCGTGCGGTGCTGAATGCTGGCGGCAGCGCTCATCCAGCAGGTCAGGCGGCATTGGCGGCACTCGATAGCCATATGCTGGCGCTGAACGCCTCGCCGGGCGGTGCGGCAGATTTACTCGCCGCCACCCTGTTTGTTGACCGCATCGATTCGCCGTATTTAAAGCATTAAGAGGATGTTATGGAACACATTACGTTAACCGTACCGGCCAGCCGCACCTTAAGCGGTAAAGCGCTGGCAGGCGTTGTGGGCTCCGGGGATATGGAGGTGTTATTCACCGCCGACCAGAGCCAGACGTTAACCATTGATATCACCACTTCTGTCGATAACAGCCGTAGTCGCTGGGAAGCGTTGTTGAACCGTCTGCAAACAGTCAGCAGCCTGCCTGCGGGAAAACTGACGATCCACGACTTTGGCGCAACCCCAGGTGTTGCACGTATTCGTATCGAACAGGTATTTGAAGAGGTGAGCCATGCGTGATGACAGCAGTTTTATCGAATTAAAAGCACGCCAGCGTGCCCACGCGCTGCTTGATGAAGGCAGCTACCGCGAACTGCTCGACCCGTTTGACGGCGTGATGTCGCCTTGGCTTGGCGCGCAGGGCATCGTTCCGCAGTCTGATGACGGCATGGTCGTTGCTAAAGGCACCATCAACGGCAAACCGGCCGTGGTGGTGGCGATTGAAGGTGCATTCCAGGGTGGCAGCATGGGCGAAGTGTCCGGTGCCAAAATGGCAGCGGCGCTGGAGTTGGCGGCGGAAGATAACCGCAACGGCATCCCAACTCAGGCTGTCCTGAGCCTGGAAACCGGCGGCGTGCGTTTGCAGGAGGCCAACCTTGGCCTGGCGGCGATTGCCGATATTCATGCGGCGATTGTTGACCTGCGTCGTTACACCCCGGTAGTCGGCATTGTCGCCGGTACCGTGGGCTGCTTTGGCGGGATGTCTATCGCTGCGGCACTGTGTAGCTACCTGATTGTGACCCGTGAAGCGCGTCTGGGGCTAAATGGCCCGCAGGTTATCGAGCAGGAAGCGGGGATTGAAGAGTATGACTCCCGTGACCGTCCGTTTATCTGGAGCATGACCGGTGGTGAAATTCGCTACCAAAGCGGGCTGGTGGAAGCGCTGGTCGGCGATGGCGTGAACGCCGTGAAAGCGGCAATGAACGACGCGCTGGCAAAAGGCGTACCGGCAAAACACCGCACCGATAACTACGACTGGTATCTCGACCGTTTAACGAATTTCGACACCCGTAAACAGGCCGATACCGAACAGATTCATGCGCTTTTCGCCCGGGAGGTGAAATGATGAGTAACTCAATAAGCCGTGGCGAATTATGGCTGGAAACCCTCGTACCGAACGTTCAACGTATTGCCGGGCTGTGCCAGTCCGTACAGGCCGCTGATGGTGAACTGAACGGTGAAACGGTGCGCTTTATTGCCGTTGTCCCGGATGCCAATAACCATTACCCACGCGCCGCTGGCGGTGAAGTCGGTCTGCTGGAAGGCTGGACACTGGCGAAAGTGGTGAGCGAAACCATCGCAGCCGACGCCAATAACGCGGTGAAACGTCCGATTGTGGCGGTGATTGATGTGCCAAGCCAGGCATACGGTCGTCGTGAAGAAGGCTTCGGTATTCACCAGGCGCTGGCCGGTGCTGCGGCGGCGTATGCCAATGCACGTCTGGCGGGCCACCCGGTCATTGGACTGATTGTCGGTAAAGCCATGTCCGGTGCCTTCCTGGCACACGGTTACCAGGCAAACCGTCTGATTGCGTTCAACGACAAAGGTGTGCTGATTCATGCGATGGGTAAAGAATCCGCCGCGCGTATCACGCTGCGTACCGTTGAAGCACTGGAAAAACTGGCGGCAACCATCCCGCCAATGGCGTACGACATCAGCAACTACGCCACGCTGGGGCTACTGGAAAATCTGCTGGATATCAGCAACCCAGATGCGCCATCTGCAAACGATCTGACGCAGGTTAAAAACACCCTGCAACAGGCCATCAATGACGCTCGTCAGGATCCAACGCTGAAAAGTCGTCTGGGCGCTGACAATCGCCGCAGCTCTGCCCTCGTACGCGAACGTATGCGAGCAAGCTGGTAAGTAAAAAGAGACCTGCCAGATGTAAGACTCCGCGGGCGCAGACGTTGCGCCCGCGTGGGTCACTGCATCTGAAAAATAATAATCATCGCGTCAGTGCTACTTTTTTTTATATTACAGGTGAATTATGACTTACGTAATTGTTCATGCTCTTGCTCCGATTTTCGTCATCATGCTACTAGGATTCTGGGCCGGGAAGGCCAAAATGGTGGACAACAAAAACGTCTCCCTACTCAATATCTTCGTGATGGACTTTGCTTTACCCGCTGCGCTGTTTAGCGCGACGGTACAAACCCCATGGGCAGGTATTGTTGCGCAGTCGCCGCTGATTGTGGTGCTGACGTTGGCGATGTGGATTACCTATGCCGCTATCTACTTTATGGCGACCAAAGTCTTCAAAAAATCTCCACAGGATGCGGCCGTGCTGACGCTGACCGTCGCGCTGCCGAACTACGCGGCGCTAGGCCTGCCGATTCTGGGCAGCGTGCTGGGTGAAACATCATCCACTTCGCTCTCTGTGGCGGTGTCCATTGCCTGCGGTTCCGTACTGATGACGCCGTTCTGCTTACTGATTCTGGAACGCGAAAAAGCGCGCGCTGAAGGCGGTAATTCTGGTTCCACGCTGTCAATGCTGCCGGTGCTGATGTGGCGCTCTATCAAGAAACCTATCGTGATGGGCCCGCTGCTGGGGGTGATTCTCTCGGCTATCGGCATCAAAATGCCGGAACTGGTACTGGCGGCAATCAAACCGCTGGGCCTGTCTGCGACTGCTGCTGCGCTGTTCCTGACCGGGGTTATCCTGTCTGCACGTAAACTGCAGATCAACACCGTGGTGATTTCCTCCACCATCGCCAAGCTGCTGATTCAGCCTGCGATTGCCTGGGGTATCGTGCTTATCTTCGGTCTGCATGGTTCCGTGGCGATTACCGCTATTTTGATGATTGCGCTGTCTGCCGGTTTCTTCGGCGTGGTGTTCGGTAACCGCTTTGGTGTTCAGTCACCCGATGCAGAAGCCGTACTGCTATTAAGCTCAGTACTGAGTATCCTGTCGCTGCCGCTGTTTATCTCGCTGACTTCAGGAATGTAAATTATGACCTCAACATTACGCCCACACGACCTTATCTGGCTCAATGCGCGTGACGCGCTGGAAGGAATTGCTGAATCCTGGGTGGATAGCGTCTGGCATACCAGCCTACCGGTGGTTGTGCGGCGTGATGTTGACGAGGCGGGGCGTATCCCCGTCGGTGTGCGCGGCATGAAGCGCGATCAGCGGGCGGCGGGTTGGGTGAACCCTGATGCCGTCACCCGCGTTTGCGCGCCGGAGTCGCTGGTTTACCCGCAGGCGCTGCTGCGTTCACCGTTTATCTCTCAGCCACCGGTTCAGGTGGCTTTGTTGCTGTCACAGCAAGCGTGGCCGTGGATATGGGGTATTACCGGTAGCACCGGTTATGCGCTGGCGACCGGGATCCCGGTGATTCATGCCAGTAGTGATTTGGATTTGCTGATCCGTGCCCCGCAGGCGCTATCACGCGAGGTGCTGGAAAAATGGCAGCAACAGCTCACGGACGGTCTGTGCCGTGCGGACACTCAGGTAGAAACGCCGTATGGCGCGTTTGCCCTAAACGAATGGCTGCGCGACGGCAGGGCACTGTTAAAAACATCGCAGGGGCCGCGGTTGGTGAGCGACCCGTGGAGCAGGGAGGAGTAAATGAAAATTCTGTTCACCTTTCCAGGACAGGGAACCCAGCATCCAGGGATGCTGCATAACCTGCCGGGAAGCGAATTAGCACAAGCACGTGAGGTGCTGGGTGCCGAAGCCGATACGCTGGATTCCCCTGACGCATTGCAACACACCCGGGCGGTACAGTTAGCGCTGTTGATTGCCGGGGTTGCCTGGGCGCGCGAACTGGAACGTCGCGGCGTTTCGCCAGATATTGTGAGCGGGCTGTCGATTGGTGCATATCCGGCAGCGGTGGTGGCCGGGGCGCTCGACTTTACCGACGCGCTTAAACTGGTGGCGTTGCGCGGTGATTTGATGGAGCAGGCCTATCCACATGGCTACGGCCTGACGGCGATCATGGGGCTGACGTTATCGCAGGTGGAATCTCTGGTGGCGGGTAGCGGAACGTATATCGCCAACCTCAATGCCGAAACGCAGATTGTGATTGCCGGGGCTGATGAGGCAATGGCCGGAGTGGCAAAACAGGCGTTGGAGAAAGGGGCGAGCAAAGCGCATCGTCTGGCGGTTAGCGTACCGTCACACTGTGAACTCCTGGCAGAACCTGCACAAAAACTGGCAGAGGCGTTTAGCCAGGTGACGCTTTCGCGTCCTCGCTACGCTTATCTCAGCGGCAGCACTGGACGCGTGCTGTGGCAACCGGAGCGCATTGCTGACGATTTGGCCATGAATATGGCGCGCACCGTGCGCTGGCAGGAGGCGGTGGTCTCCGCTAATGAACGTGAAGCCCGGCTGGCGATTGAAATGCCACCCGGCGGTGTGCTGACCTGCCTGACGCGTCAGGCGGCGTGGGAAGGAGAGTCAATTTCGCTCGAACGCAGCGGCGTGGACGTTGCTGTACATCTGGCGAAACGGCTGCGTGCATAGTGGTATTGCCCGATGGCGCTGCGCTTATCGGGCCTACAAAATCGGTAGGTCGGATAAAACGCGTGAGCGTTGCCATCCGGCAATCAGGCTCCGTTCTTCAAACTCCGCGCATACATCCGCCCTTCGGCGGCTAACGCCAGCAAACTCGGGTCGCGCTCGCGGTTGCGGGCAAAGACGATCGCGATAAGCTGCCGCATCTGGTAAGGATCCGCCAGCTTTTGCAGATGCACCGTATTCTCATACATCTTTTTCATTCGCCCTGGCATCAGGGTAAAGCCCACGCCCGCTTGTACCAGACTGAGCATCGAGAAAATATCGTTCACGCGGGTGACAATTTCCGGCTCAAACCCGGCGACATGAAACGCTTCCTGGAAGCCTGCATAGGTGGCAAAGCCTTCCGCCAGTGAGACGAACTTCTCATTGCGATAATTGCGAAGATCCGCCGTTTTGCTGGGATCCAGCGCGGCAGTGATCGGCGCAGCAAGGTAGATATCATCGTGGAACAGCGGCAACACTTCCAGACTGTTACGGTCGATCTCGCTTTCAGAAATAGAGATCAGAATCGCATCCAGTGTGCCGTTCTCCAGCATATTCAGCAGGGCTTCGTTCGATCCCATCGTCAGATCCATTTCCAGATCCGGACGACGTAGCTTCATGCCCATAATCAGGCGCGGCACTGTTTCCAGCGTTAACGAGTAGAGCGTGCCGACACGCAGACGGCCCTGACCGACGCCCGCCGTTTTGCGCGTCTCTTCCAGCCCACGTTCCATCAACTGGGTCACTTCCTGACAGTACTCCAGCAGCGTCCACGCCGCCGGTTGCGCAATCAGGTTACGCCCTTTGTGTACAAACAGCGGACAACGAACGTTCTCTTCCAGCGTATGCAGCGCCCGATGCACGCTCACGCCGCTGATGTCCAGCGCCTCGGCGGTACGGGCGATGTTGCCCTTCTCCATAAAAGTCATGAAGATGGTCAGTTTACGGAAGGTAATATCGTCGGTGATTGATAAGTTCATCGTCCGCCTTTCGTGGTTAGTCGTTCTGCATCATCTGCTCAAGTTGCTCTTGCGCGTCGAGCCACGCCATTTCGCACTCTTCCAGCCCGGATTTGGCGCTGGCCTGCAGCTGCAGACACTCGGTCATTTCAGCTTTGCGGCTTGGGTCGTACAGACCGCTGTCGCCGAGCTTCTCTTCCGCCTTCGCTAACTGGGCGTTGAGCTTCTCCATCTCTTTTTCCAGACGGGTAATCTCTTTACGCAACGGCTGCGTCAGGGTGCGGAGTTCGGCTTCGCGACGTTTTTGATCTTTACGCGATTGGGCGCTGTTGGCGTTGTCTTTTGCCGGTTCGTCGCTCTGACTTTCCTGCTTTTGTACGTCGCTCAGCCACTGCTGATAATCTTCCAGGTCACCGTCGAACGGCTCAACTTTTTTATCATGAACCAGATAGAGATCGTCGGTGGTGGAGCGAATCAGGTGACGGTCGTGCGACACCACGACCAGCGCGCCTTCAAAGTCGATTAACGCTTCGGTCAGCGCCTGACGCATGTCGAGATCCAGGTGGTTAGTCGGTTCATCGAGCAGCAGAAGGTTAGGGCGCTGCCAGACGATCAGCGCCAGCACCAGACGCGCTTTTTCGCCGCCGGAGAAGCGAGCGGTCTGTTCGGTCACTTTATCGCCCTGGAAGCCGAAGCCGCCGAGATAATCGCGCAGCTTCTGCTCCAGCTCCTGTGGCGCCATGCGGGCCAGGTGCTGAATTGGCGATTCATCTGCGCGTAGGAATTCCAACTGATGCTGGGCGAAGTAGCCAAGCTTAATGCCTTTAGCGAGACCAATTTCACCGTGCAGCGGTGCCAGTTCACCCGCGAGCATCTTAATCAGCGTGGATTTGCCCGCGCCGTTACGGCCCAGCAGGCCAATGCGCGAACCCGGCACCAGGTTTAGCTTGATGGACTCCAGGATGACGTTATCGCCATAGCCTGCGCTCACCTTCTCCATCTTCAGCAGCGGGTTAGGCAGACTTTCTGGCGCGCGGAAGCTGAAGCGGAATGGGTTATCGACGTGCGCCGGGGCAATCAGCTCCATGCGCTCCAGCATCTTGATGCGGCTCTGTGCCTGTTTGGCTTTGGTGGCCTGGGCGCGGAAACGGTCGATATAGCTTTGCAGGTGCGAGACGCGTTCCTGCTGGCTTTCATACAGCGCCTGCTGTTGCGCCAGGCGAGTGGCGCGCTGACGCTCGAACGAGCTGTAGTTACCGGTGTACTCGAACATCGTTTGCTGTTCGATATGGATAATTTTGTCGACAACCGGGTCGAGGAAATCACGGTCATGGGAAATCAGGATCAGCGTGCCCTGGTAGCTCTTGAGCCATCTTTCCAGCCAGATAACGGCATCGAGATCGAGGTGGTTAGTCGGTTCATCAAGCAGTAACAGATCGGAACGACAAATCAGCGCTTGCGCCAGGTTAAGACGCATACGCCAGCCGCCGGAGAAGTCGCTGACCGGACGCTCAAGCTGTTCGTTGCTAAAGCCCAGGCCGTGTAGCAGGCTGGAAGCGCGAGAGCGGATAGTCCACGCGTCAATCGCATCCAGTTTGCCGTGTACGGTGGCAATGGCATGCCCGTCATTACGTTCGTTGGCATCGTGCAACTGGGCTTCCAGTTGACGGAACTCGCGGTCGCCGTCAATCACATAGTCCAGCGCCGGTTCAGCCAACGCAGGCGTTTCCTGGTTGACCCATGCCAGTTGCCAGTTTCCGGGAAAGGTAAAGTTGCCGCCATCGGCGCCAATCTCGTTTTTCAGTAGAGCGAGCAGCGTGGATTTGCCACAGCCATTTTTCCCCACCAGGCCAATTTTTTGCCCAGGGTTGATGGTGGCCGTTGCGTTATCCAGCAGGACACGCACGCCACGACGAATTTGTAACGAGGAGAAAACAATCATAAGGCGCCGTATGTTCTGACTATGTTAAATTGTCATTGTGATAATGTAATGTGTGAGCAGTATGCCTCACCGAGGCGCAATGGTAGCCTAAAACGCCGACAATAGACAAAAGACAAAACCGGGAGGGGAATGATGTCTCAGACAGCGAAAGTGTTGCTGCTGTATGCCCATCCGGAATCACAGGACTCGGTAGCTAACCGGGTTTTGCTTAGACCGGCTTCGCAACTCAGTAACGTCACCGTGCATGATCTTTATGCGCACTACCCAGATTTTTTTATCGATATTCCCCGAGAACAGGCGTTGTTGCGTGAGCATGATGTGATTGTGTTCCAGCATCCACTCTATACCTACAGTTGCCCGGCACTGCTCAAAGAGTGGCTCGACCGGGTGCTTAGCCGCGGCTTTGCCAGCGGAGTCGGGGGCAATGAACTGGCGGGAAAGTACTGGCGTAGCGTCATTACGACCGGAGAGCCTGAGAGCGCCTATCGTCATGATGGTCTGAACCGCTATCCGATGAGCGATATTCTGCGTCCGTTTGAACTGACCGCCGCGATGTGCCATATGCACTGGATGAGTCCAATTATCGTCTACTGGGCGCGCCGTCAGCCGCCCAATGAGCTTGCAAACCACGCAAAAGCCTATGCCGACTGGCTGGCAGCGCCGATTACGGCAGGGGGACGATGATGGAAGGTTCTGATTTATTACTGGCGGGTGTGCTGTTTCTCTTTGCCGCTGTCGTGGCGGTACCATTGGCTGCAAGGCTGGGTATCGGTGCGGTTCTGGGTTATCTACTGGCGGGGATTGCCATCGGCCCATGGGGATTAGGCTTTATCAGCGATGTGGATGAAATCCTCCACTTCTCTGAGCTGGGCGTGGTGTTCCTGATGTTCGTGATTGGGCTTGAGCTGAATCCGGCGAAGCTGTGGCAATTACGGCGTCCTATTTTTGGTATTGGCGCCGCTCAGGTCATTTTTAGTGCGGCCATTCTTGGCGGGTTGCTGATGCTGACCAACTTCTCCTGGCAGGCCGCAGTGATTGGCGGTATTGGCTTGGCGATGTCGTCCACGGCAATGGCGTTGCAGTTGATGCGTGAAAAAAGCATGAATCGCAATGAGTCGGGCCAGTTGGGTTTTTCTGTCCTGCTGTTCCAGGATTTAGCGGTGATACCAGCGCTAGCGCTGGTGCCGTTATTGGCGGGAGCCGGTGATGACCACTTCGATTGGCAGACCGTTGGCTTGAAGGTGCTGGCTTTTGCCGGGATGTTAATTGGTGGGCGCTACCTGCTACGCCCGGTATTCCGCTTTATCGCCAGCTCTGGCGTGCGTGAAGTGTTTACCGCCGCGACGCTGTTGCTGGTGCTTGGCTCCGCGATGTTTATGGACGCTCTGGGACTGTCGATGGCGCTGGGGACTTTTATCGCCGGTGTGCTGCTGGCGGAAAGTGAATATCGCCATGAGCTGGAAATCGCCATCGAGCCGTTCAAAGGTCTGCTGTTAGGGCTGTTCTTTATTTCGGTGGGCATGTCACTCAACCTCGGGGTGCTTTACAGCCATCTTTTGGTGGTGATTGGCTGCGTCGCCGGGCTGGTGGCGGTGAAAACGCTGGTGCTCTATCTTCTGGCGCGACTGCACGGCTTACGTAGCTCAGAACGGATGCAATTTGCTGGCGTGTTGAGTCAGGGCGGGGAGTTTGCTTTCGTGCTGTTCTCGGCGGCCTCATCATTCAAAGTCTTTAAAGGCGACCAGATGTCGCTATTGCTAGTGACTGTTACGCTCTCGATGATGACCACCCCGCTGCTGATGAAGCTTATCGATCTCGTGCTCTCCCGTCGTTTTAATGCGCCGGAAGAGGAGGATGAAGCGCCGTGGGTTGAGGACGATAAGCCGCAGGTTATCGTGGTCGGTTTTGGTCGCTTCGGTCAGGTGATTGGTCGTTTGTTGATGGCCAATAAGTTGCGTATTACCGTGCTGGAACGTGATATCAGTGCGGTCAACCTGATGCGTAAATACGGTTACAAGGTTTACTACGGCGATGCGACGCAGGTTGAACTTCTGCGCTCCGCGGGGGCTGAACAGGCGAAGTCGATAGTTATCACCTGTAATGAACCGGAAGATACGATGAAGCTGGTGGAGATCTGCCAGCAGCATTTCCCGCATCTGAATATTATGGCGCGTGCGCGGGGACGTGTGGAGGCGCACGAACTGCTACAGGCGGGCGTGGTACAGTTTTCCCGAGAAACATTTTCCAGTGCGCTGGAGCTTGGACGCAAGGCGCTTATCTCCACCGGCATGCATCCGCATCAGGCGCAGCGCGCGCAACTGCACTTCAAACGGCTGGACATGCGAATGCTGCGTGAGTTGATGCCGGTACACAGCGATACCCAACAAATTTCGCGCGTGCGTGAAGCCCGGCGAGAGCTGGAGGAAATCTTCCAGCGAGAGATGCAACAAGAGCGACGGCAGTTGGACGGCTGGGACGAATTTGAATAGAAGGTGAGATATGGCGGTACGTAAACGTTTTATTGCGGGCGCGAAATGCCCGTCGTGTCAGGCGCAGGATTCCATGGCAATGTGGCGCGAGAATAATATTGATGTGGTTGAATGCGTTAAGTGTGGGCACCAGATGCGAGAGGCGGATAAAGAAGCGCGCGATCATGTGCGTAAAGACGAACAAGTTATCGGTATTTTCCATCCAGAGTAGCGATCCGTGCTGTCTTTTTTTAAGCTTATGGGTACACGGGTGTAGAATTCCGCTACAATCTGCGCCACGAAATATTCCCAAGCTCAGGAGATATCATGAAAGTAGCAAAAGACCTGGTGGTCAGCCTGGCCTATCAGGTACGTACAGAAGACGGTGTATTGGTTGATGAGTCTCCGGTAAGTGCACCGCTTGACTACCTGCATGGTCACGGTTCCCTGATCTCCGGCCTGGAAAATGCGCTGGACGGTCACGATGTGGGTGACAAATTCGACGTAGCTGTTCAAGCAAATGACGCTTACGGCCAGTACGATGAAAACCTGGTACAACGCGTTCCTAAAGACGTGTTCATGGGTGTTGATGAACTGCAGGTTGGCATGCGCTTCCTGGCAGAAACCGACCAGGGCCCAGTACCGGTTGAAATCACTGAAGTTGAAGATGAGCACGTTGTGGTTGACGGTAACCACATGCTGGCTGGTCAGAATCTGAAATTCAACGTTGAAGTTGTCGCTATCCGCGAAGCAACCGAAGAAGAACTGGCTCATGGCCACGTTCACGGTGCAAACGGTCACGACCACGACCACGATCATGAAGGTTGCTGCGGTGGTCACGGCCACGATCACGACCATGATCACGGTCACGAGCACGGCGGCGAAGGCTGCTGCGGCGGTGGCGGTAAAGGTCACGGCGGCTGCGGTTGCCACTAAGCCGTATGTTTGCCTGATGGCACTACGCTTATCAGGCCTACGGTAGTCGGATGTTATTCGGCACAAAAAAAGCGGGTTTCCCCGCTTTTTTTTCGTCTCAATAATGAGGCGGTGGCGTCTCTTCAGACTGGGACGCAATGTTTGATGGCTGGCTGGCCTTTAGCTTATCGGTCAGTAGACGCAGGTGCTCGCGCAGTTTTGCCATTTCCAGTTCATGGGCGGTGACCGTTTGGTTGAGGTCATCAATGGTTACCTCCTGGAAGGCCAGTCGGCTTTCAAGCTCAGCCAAACGCACTTCGATAGTTGTTTCCTTCATGATGTCTCTCTCTACTGTTATCGCCAAAAGCGTTTCTGACGCGCGGATTCTACTCAACTTTTTTCGACTGTGCAGCACTCCTGTGCAGAGGGTGGAAACTAATTTAAACAAAAAGAGTCTGAAAAGAGTCGATATAAGCAGCGTTCATATGTAGATTTCCTCTACAACGTTCTATAGTACGCTTCTCAATTAGTTAACATTGGGGCGAGAGGCCCCGGTCCTGGAGAGATGGATGAAATCACTGTTTAAAGTAACGCTTCTGGCAACCACAATGGCCGTTGCACTGAATGCGCCACTGACTTTTGCTGCTGACACTGCGGCGAAAGCAGCCCCGGCAGCCCAAAGCAAAGCTGCATTCAAAAATGACGACCAGAAATCTGCCTATGCATTGGGCGCATCGCTGGGTCGTTACATGGAAAACTCTCTGAAAGAACAGGAAAAGCTGGGCATCAAACTGGATAAAGACCAGTTGATCGCAGGCGTTCAGGACGCTTTTGCTGATAAGAGCAAACTGTCCGATCAGGAAATTGAACAAACTCTGCAGGCGTTTGAAACTCGCGTGAAGACCTCCGCTCAGGCGAAGATGGAAAAAGACGCAGCGGACAACGAAGCTAAGGGTAAAACCTTCCGTGAGAAATTCGCGAAAGAGAAGGGCGTGAAAACCGCGAAATCTGGCCTGCTGTACAAGGTTGAGAAAGAAGGTACCGGTGATGCGCCGAAAGATACAGATACCGTTGTGGTTAACTACAAAGGCACCCTGACCGACGGTAAAGAGTTCGATAACTCTTACACCCGTGGCGAACCTCTGTCCTTCCGTCTGGACGGTGTTATCCCAGGCTGGACCGAAGGTCTGAAAAACATCAAGAAGGGCGGTAAAATCCAGCTGGTCATCCCACCAGATCTGGCTTACGGCAAAACCGGCGTTCCGGGTATCCCAGCTAACTCTACGCTGGTGTTTGATGTAGAACTGTTAGACATCAAACCGGCACCGAAAGCGGATGCGCAGCCTGAAGCTGCACCGGCTGCGAAAGCTGCTGAAGCGAGCAAAAAATAAGAGTATGACAGCCGCCGCCCACTGGGCGGCGGCTTTTTATTATCTGCCGGATATAATTAATGCTGGAAAGCGCCTTATGCGCTGTATTACTTTAGATGCCCCTAATAGTGATGAGCCTGCCCTGACAACATAACGACAGGCTCCTGAAAAGGAGTGCTTTTTTTCATGTCCAGGTCGCTTTTAACCAACGAAACCAGTGAACTTGATTTACTGGATCAACGTCCTTTCGACCAAACCGATTTCGATATCCTCAAATCCTACGAAGCGGTAGTGGACGGGTTGGCGATGCTCATTGGCTCCCACTGCGAAATTGTGTTGCACTCACTACAAGATCTCAAGTGTTCGGCAATACGCATTGCGAACGGCGAACATACCGGCCGAAAAATCGGTTCCCCGATTACTGATTTAGCGCTGCGGATGCTGCACGATATGACCGGGGCAGATAGCAGCGTTTCCAAATGCTACTTTACTCGCGCCAAAAGTGGCGTGCTGATGAAGTCTGAAACCATCGCTATCCGCAACCGTGATCACCGTGTCATCGGCTTGCTGTGCATCAACATGAATCTCGATGTGCCATTCTCGCAGATTATGAACACCTTCATTCCGCCGGAAACGCCGGAAGTGGGCTCTGCGGTTAACTTTGCCTCCTCGGTTGAGGATCTGGTTACCCAGACGCTGGAGTTCACCATCGAAGAGGTCAATGCCGATCGTAACGTTTCAAATAACGCTAAAAATCGTCAAATCGTGCTTAACCTCTACGAGAAAGGGATCTTTGATATCAAAGATGCGATAAACCAGGTTGCCGATCGCCTGAATATCTCGAAACATACGGTCTATCTCTACATTCGCCAGTTCAAAAGTGGTGATTTCGTGGGGCAAGATAAGTAATGCGATTTGCCCTGATGGTGACCGGGCCGGCGTACGGCACGCAGCACGCAAGCAGCGCGCTGCAGTTTGCACAAGCGGCGCTGGCGGAAGGTCACGAGATAGCCTGTGTATTCTTCTATCGCGAAGGGGTTTATAACGCGAATCAGTTGACCGCTCCTGCTAGCGATGAATTCGACCTTGTCCGCGCATGGCAGTCGCTGCATGACATGCATGGCGTGGCACTGCATATTTGCGTAGCGGCAGCGCTTCGTCGCGGCGTGACCGATGAGAAAGAAGCGGGGCAACTGGGATTGCCGGCCTTCAATTTACAGCCGGGATTTTCATTAAGCGGGTTAGGCGCATTGGCTGAAGCCGCACTGACCTGCGATCGGATGGTACAGTTTTGATGAAACGCGTTGCCTTTGTTTTTACCAGCGCGCCACATGGCAGCGCGGCAGGCCGTGAGGGGCTGGACGCACTGCTGGCGACGTCGGCCTTAAGTGAAGACCTCGGGGTCTTTTTTATCGGGGACGGCGTACTTCAACTGCTAAGCCAGCAACAGCCCGGTGTAATTCTGGCGCGTGATTACATCGCTACTTTCAAATTACTGGCGCTGTACGACATTGAGAACTGCTGGATTTGTGCCGCCTCAATGCGTGAGCGCGGATTGACGGCGAATACCGCATTTGTGACCGATGTGGAACAGCTTGAACCAGCCGCCCTGCGCCAGCAGCTTAATGATTACGACGTGATTCTCCGTTTCTGAGGCCCCTATGCTGTTTACGCTCAGTACTTCTCCCTGGCATGCTGATATCGCTGGGATGCTTCGTCTGATGGGTGAAGGTGATGATTTACTGCTGATGGCCGATGGCGTGCTTGCGGCGGTAGAACATAGCCATTTTGTTGAAATTCTTCGCGCCACCCCCATATCTATCCACGTGCTAAATGAAGATGCGCAAGCGCGCGGTCTGTGTGCTCAAATTTCGAGCGATGTCAGCGTGGTCAGCTATACTGACTTCGTCAGGTTGACAGTAAAACACGCGGCTCAAATCTGCTGGTAACGTTTGACCGTTGTATATTTCTTGACACCCTATCGGCATAGCCCTAAAATTTCGCGTCCTCATATTGCATGAGGCGATTTATTACGTGTTTACGAAGCGAAAGCTACAACCAGGAGCTATTTAATGGCAACAGTTAACCAGCTGGTACGCAAACCACGCGCACGCAAAGTTGCAAAGAGCAACGTGCCTGCACTGGAAGCATGCCCGCAGAAACGTGGCGTATGTACTCGTGTATATACTACCACTCCTAAGAAACCAAACTCCGCACTGCGTAAAGTATGCCGTGTGCGTTTGACTAACGGTTTTGAAGTGACTTCCTACATCGGTGGTGAAGGTCACAACCTGCAGGAACACTCCGTGATCCTGATCCGTGGCGGTCGTGTAAAAGACCTTCCGGGTGTTCGTTACCACACCGTTCGTGGTGCGCTTGACTGCTCCGGCGTTAAAGACCGTAAGCAATCTCGCTCCAAGTATGGCGTGAAACGTCCTAAGGCTTAATGGTTCTCCGTTAAGTAAGGCCAAACGTTTTATATTAATGTCAAACTAAACTCTTAGAGTTTTGGACAATCCTGAATTAACAACGGAGTATTCCCATGCCACGTCGTCGCGTCATTGGTCAGCGTAAAATTCTGCCGGATCCTAAGTTCGGATCAGAGCTGCTGGCTAAATTTGTAAATATCCTGATGGTAGATGGTAAAAAATCTACTGCAGAAACCATCGTATACAGCGCCCTGGAGACCCTGGCTCAGCGCTCTGGTAAAGATGGCCTGGAAGCTTTCGAAGTAGCCCTCGAAAACGTGCGCCCGACTGTCGAAGTTAAGTCTCGCCGCGTTGGTGGTTCTACTTATCAGGTTCCAGTTGAAGTCCGCCCGGTTCGTCGTAATGCTCTGGCAATGCGTTGGATCGTTGAAGCCGCTCGTAAACGCGGTGATAAATCCATGGCACTGCGCCTGGCGAACGAACTTTCTGATGCTGCAGACAACAAAGGTACTGCAGTTAAGAAACGTGAAGACGTTCACCGCATGGCAGATGCCAACAAGGCGTTCGCACACTACCGTTGGTAATCCCTTCGGAGTCATAGTCACCAGGCGGGCGCTTCAGAGAAGCTGCCCGCTTTGGGTTACTTAACTGAACGCCTAAAAAGATAAACGAGGAATCAAATGGCTCGTACAACACCCATCGCACGCTACCGTAACATTGGTATCAGTGCGCACATCGACGCCGGTAAAACCACTACTACCGAACGTATTCTGTTCTACACCGGTGTAAACCATAAAATCGGTGAAGTTCATGACGGCGCGGCTACCATGGACTGGATGGAGCAGGAGCAGGAACGTGGTATCACCATCACTTCCGCTGCGACTACTGCATTCTGGTCTGGTATGGCTAAGCAGTATGAACCACACCGTGTAAACATCATCGACACCCCAGGGCACGTTGACTTCACTATCGAAGTTGAACGTTCTATGCGTGTGCTTGATGGTGCGGTAATGGTTTACTGCGCAGTTGGTGGTGTTCAGCCACAGTCTGAAACCGTATGGCGTCAGGCAAACAAATATAAAGTTCCACGCATCGCGTTCGTTAACAAAATGGACCGTATGGGTGCTAACTTCCTGAAAGTTGTTGGTCAGATCAAATCCCGTCTGGGCGCGACTCCGGTTCCGCTGCAGCTGGCAATTGGTGCTGAAGAACATTTCACCGGTGTTGTTGACCTGGTGAAAATGAAAGCCATCAACTGGAACGAAGAAGACGCAGGCGTAACCTTCACTTATGAAGATATTCCAGCAGACATGCAGGAACTGGCTGACGAATGGCACCAGAACCTGATTGAGTCCGCTGCTGAAGCTTCAGAAGAGCTGATGGAGAAATACCTGGGTGGTGAAGAACTGACTGAAGCTGAGATCAAAACTGCTCTGCGTCAGCGTGTTCTGAACAACGAAATCATCCTGGTAACCTGTGGTTCTGCGTTCAAGAACAAAGGTGTTCAGGCGATGCTGGATGCGGTAATTGATTACCTGCCATCCCCAGTCGACGTACCTGCGATCAACGGTATGCTGGACGACGGTAAAGACACTCCAGCTGAGCGTCACGCTAGCGATGAAGAGCCGTTTGCTGCTCTGGCATTCAAAATTGCTACCGACCCGTTTGTTGGTAACCTGACGTTCTTCCGTGTGTACTCAGGTGTTGTTAATTCCGGTGACACTGTATACAACCCAGTGAAATCGGCTCGTGAACGTTTTGGTCGTATCGTACAGATGCACGCTAACAAGCGTGAAGAGATCAAAGAAGTTCGCGCGGGCGACATTGCTGCGGCAATCGGCCTGAAAGATGTGACCACTGGTGACACCATTTGTGATCCAGACAACGTGATCATTCTTGAGCGTATGGAATTCCCAGAACCGGTAATCTCCATCGCAGTAGAACCGAAAACCAAAGCTGACCAGGAAAAAATGGGTCTGGCTCTGGGCCGTCTGGCTAAAGAAGACCCATCATTCCGCGTATGGACTGATGAAGAATCTAACCAGACCATTATCGCCGGTATGGGTGAACTGCACCTCGACATCATCGTTGACCGCATGAAGCGTGAATTCAACGTTGAAGCGAACGTCGGTAAACCTCAGGTTGCTTACCGTGAAGCGATTCGCGCGAAAGTTACCGATATCGAAGGTAAACACGCTAAGCAGTCTGGTGGTCGCGGTCAGTACGGTCATGTTGTTATCGACATGTACCCACTGGAGCCGGGTTCAAACCCGAAAGGCTACGAGTTTGTCAACGACATTAAAGGTGGTGTAATTCCTGGCGAATACATCCCTGCTGTTGATAAAGGCATCCAGGAACAGCTGAAATCTGGCCCTCTGGCCGGTTACCCGGTTGTTGATCTGGGCGTGCGTCTGCACTTCGGTTCTTACCACGACGTTGACTCCTCTGAGCTGGCGTTTAAACTGGCTGCTTCTCTTGCCTTCAAAGATGGCTTTAAGAAAGCAAAACCAGTTCTGCTTGAACCTATCATGAAGGTTGAAGTTGAAACTCCAGAAGAGAACACTGGCGACGTTATCGGTGACCTTAGCCGTCGTCGTGGTCAGCTGAAAGGTCAGGAATCTAACGCTACTGGTGTTCAGATTCATGCTGAAGTTCCGCTGTCTGAAATGTTTGGTTATGCAACTCAACTGCGTTCACTGACCAAAGGTCGTGCTTCTTACTCCATGGAGTTCCTGAAGTATGATGATGCGCCGAACAACGTTGCTCAGGCCGTAATTGAAGCCCGTGGTAAATAAGCCACAGGATTAAAACCCAAATCCCGTGCTCTCTCCAAAGGGGAGAGCACTATAGTAAGGAATATAGCCGTGTCTAAAGAAAAATTTGAACGTACAAAACCGCACGTCAACGTCGGCACCATCGGCCACGTCGACCACGGTAAAACTACCCTGACCGCTGCAATCACCTCCGTACTGGCTAAAACCTACGGCGGTTCTGCTCGCGCATTCGACCAGATCGATAACGCACCAGAAGAAAAAGCTCGTGGTATCACCATCAACACTT